>Ga0114978_10000459_pt1 | contig 34520 bp, 28 predicted proteins | sample S_140212_EF_Meta_FD_87027 | JGI IMG/M metagenome (GOLD analysis project Ga0114978, IMG submission 87027) | Freshwater microbial communities from Lake Simoncouche, Canada to study carbon cycling - S_140212_EF_MetaG | ecosystem: Environmental > Aquatic > Freshwater > Lake | place: Lake...
AAAAAACAAACCCCCAAAGTCAGTGCGCAGCAGTTAAAGGCGTGGATAGATCAGAATGCGGATGTGGTGATTTTGGATGCAAGACGTTTTGATGAGTACCAAACCATGTCAATACCCAAAGGGGTGAGTGTGCCCGGTGGCGAATTGGTTTTAAGAGCCAGAGCCTTGGCTCCCAATGCAACCACCCGCATCGTCGTCAATTGTGCAGGTCGAACAAGAAGCATCATTGGCACACAATCCTTGGTGAATGCGGGGCTACCCAACCCAGTTTGCGCGCTGGAGAATGGCACCATTGGCTGGGTCTTGGCTGGGCAGGCCTTGGTCACGGGTGGCTCGGAGCAATTTAAAGCGGTGACAGAGGCCGACTTGGCGAAATCAAAACTTTCAGCACTTTCAGTGGCCATTCGCTCTGGCGTGAAGCGCATTGATCGCGACGAGCTTTCAACCATGCAACAAGATCCATTTAAAACCACTTACCTTTTTGACGTGCGCACCCAAGAGGAGTTTTTGGCTGGGCATTTGCCAAAAGCGATTCATGCGCCTGGTGGTCAATTGGTTCAAGAGACGGACCATTTTGCGCCCGTGCGTGGGGCCAGGTTGGCACTCTACGATACGGAGGGTGTGCGTGCGCACATGACCGCCTCTTGGTTGGCTCAAATGGGTTGGGAGTCCTTTGTCGTCAAGGACGTTCGAGCCAGTGATTTGCTGCACAAGAGCGTCGAAGTCGAGTTGCCTCAAGTGCCCGAGCCACTGAAGGAGGTGAGCGCGAGTGTATTGAAAGAGTGGCTTAGCAATCGATCGAATTTGACGTTGGTGATTGATGTGGGCTCGAGTGGCTTGTACGTCAAGGCACATATTCCTGGGGCGTGGTGGATATTGCGCTCACAAATGAAAGATGATTTTCAAAAGGTTCACAAAGCCAATCGCTACGTCATCACCTCTCAAGATGGTTGTGCAGCGCAATATGCTGCCCAAACTTTGCGCTCTTGTGTCAAGCCCAGTGTGGAGGTCTTGGTCCTCCAAGGGGGCACTCAAGCTTGGCTGGCTGAGGGCTTTTCAACCCAACAAGGTGAGTCTTATTTGGCCAGCCCTAGGATCGATCGTTACCAGCGCCCCTATGAGGGTACCAACAACACCCAAGCCGCGATGCAAGCCTATCTTGATTGGGAGTTTGGCTTGGTTGACCAATTGGCACGGGACGGCACCCATGGATTTAAGGTCGCTTAATACTGCATGGCAGACCAATTGAAAATCGAGTTGGGACCACTAGGCGTCTTGGCTTGGCTCATTGGCTTTAGTTTGAAACGATTGTGACTCTCCAAAGAATGATGGTTGACACTGGTCTGCCCGGACATGCAAATTTCAATGGCCTTGTGCAAGGTCATCTCTGCTAGAAAGCATTGACTCACGCGGTGAAAATCTGAAAACAAGTCTTCTTGGCAAATGGACATTGCCGTTGAGGACTCCTTTTGCGTTTGGTGGGATTTGTCCGTCAAGGCTTGCTCAAAAATCTCAGCAACATTCCAAAGGGTGATTTCTTTGAGTTTGCACGTGATGAAGTATCCACCACCAGGTCCTTTAAAGGCTTGAATCAACTTGGCAGCTTTCAAGCCTGCAAAAATTTGCTCTAGACAGGAAATTGAAAGATTTAAATGTCCACTGATTTTTTGTAAGCTCACAGGCCCCTTGGATTGCAAAAAACCTAGCCATACCGTTGCATTGATCGCATTGATAGATTTCTTAGACAGCATTTGAAACTCTTTTGTTGAGTGAATTTAAAACATTTTTGCATATTTTTGAGTAGATTAATCGATAAATAATCTACTTATTTTCGATTATATAAATTAAATCTTATTTTATCTACTCAAAATCTATTCAATTAATGGTTTTGAGTCACCCCACCGCAGGCGAGTCAATGGCTTGAGCCGCTCTAATGAGGTTGATGAGGCTGTCTTTGGCGTTTTCGCACTGGGTCAAGAGTTGGTGGCTTAAGGCCTCTTGATAGACACAGTTAAGGCAAGAGGGCTAGGCTCGTGTGTCGATATAATTTCTAGATCAAGTTGCAAAAGATCGGTGCGCCTGTTGCTTGCGCTCAGTGCGAAAAGCAATTTCATCTTGAGCGGGGCCTAAAGAGCGGGGTTTGAGGATCAATTCATTACAAGTTTATGCACGCTAAACCACGAATTTTGGCTTTTGACACCTTTGGCACAGTCGTGGACTGGCATGGCACCATCGTCAAAGAAGTGGGGACCCTGTTTCCAAGGCTTGACGCGCATGCCTTTGCCAAAGCTTGGCGCAATCAATACCACCCGATGATGCAAAAGGTGATGCGCCAAGAATTGCCTTGGACCAAAATTGACGACTTGCACAGAACGATTCTCAATGTCATTTTAGAAGAGTTTGGCCTCTCCCATTTGAGTGAACAGCAAAGGAGACACTTGAATTTGGTCTGGCACAGACTCAATGCCTGGCCCGACTCGGTTTCAGGTCTTAAGAAATTAAAGACACAATTTGTCATTGCGCCCTTGTCCAACGGCAATTTGAGTTTGCTCACCCATATGGCCAAGCATGCAAATTTGCCTTGGGATTGCATCTTGAGTGCTGAGCTGTTTAAAGCCTACAAGCCCGACCCGAAGACCTACTTAGGAGTGCTTGAGCTCTTTGAAGCAAAGCCCAGCGAGGTGATGATGGTGGCTGCGCATGCAAGTGATTTGCAAGCGGCAAGGTCATGTGGACTTCAAACAGCCTTTATTTTTCGCCCTCTTGAGTGGGGGGGACACCCCTCAGTGCCCGTCTTGATGCACGAGGAGTTTGATTTGACTTGTAGAAGCATTGAAGACTTGGCCCTGCAACTGGGTTGCCCATGAGCTTGAAGCCTCTTCACCCTAAGAGGCACTTTGAAGGATCGTTTTCAATTTGTTTTGTATGGCATTGACCTAAGCCTTGCCATACCCATTCAATCTTCTAGCCATTTTACAATGGGTTGCCACTGCTCTAAATCTCTCTCCACTCTTTTGGGGGACATATCAAATAGACTAAAACCGTGCGCTGCCATTTGAATGTAGTACTGTGTGTCTCGAATGAATCCAACAACAGGGATTTCCAATGCATCCATGAACTCTTTGAGTTTGCCTGCGGCAATGGTTCTCTCATCGACACGCATGCCTACAATACCTAAAGAGATTCTTTTGATTTTTTTGTATGAGTTGAGCTCGTTTAAAAACTCTCTGGAAGCAAAGATGTCAAAAATACTGGGTTGAATGGGGATCAAAATTTTGTCAGAAATGTTCAACACCTCTTTAAGCCTCCAGCCATGTAAGCCCGCAGGTGTATCAATCACGGCGTGATCGGTGTTCTCAGGGGCAGGGATGATGTTGTCAAAATTAATGCGCCAACTCTCAATCTTTGAAATATTTGTAGGGCGCAAACCCAACCACAATTGGGAAGATTGTTGACGATCAATATCTCCCAACACAACACGCTGTCCTTGCGTTGCAAAATAGCCTGCAATATTGGTTGCAATGGTGGATTTGCCTACGCCCCCTTTGATGTTTGCAACGGCCACGACACTCATGAAAATATTTCCTTTATAAGAACGGTTATAGCTTTGATCTTAAAGCAAGCTTAGCCAATCTTGAACAGCCTCAGCCGTAAGCTATGGCAAATTAAATACGTTTATCTAAAAAATACAGGGTTTTCCTTGAGATCACTTAAAGCCCTTGGCTATGAAAATTCAACCACCCTACACGGACCTCTCGCCAAGCCAGAAGTCTGGTAAAGAGGAGCCCTTTACCAATGTTTAATCTAAAAGTTAACTTCCAATGCTTTTAAAGTAAGATAACGAGGAAAGATACTCTAAGGGAGATTGCCTTGAAATCAAATATCAGTGTGAAACTTTTGTTGGGCTTGTTGCCACTGACTGCGGGCGCCTACGAGCAAGCACGCGTGATCTCTAGTACCCCAGTTGTTCAGCAAGTCAATGTGCCTGGTCAAAACTGCCAAAACGTCCCAGTCATCGTGCAAGAATCCAAAACGGCTGCCGGTGCCGTCATGGGCGCAATTGCAGGTGGCGTGATTGGAAACGCCATTGGTCAAGGCGGGGGCAATGCTGCAGCGACGGCCCTGGGCATGATGGGAGGCGCTATTTTGGGGGACAAAGTGGAGTCCAATTCTGGCAGTCTCCAAAACTCACAGCAATGCGCCACAACCTTTTCGTTGCAAAGCCGCGTCACCCACTACAACGTTGTTTACGAATACGCTGGTAAACAATACAACGTGGCCATGCCCTCAGATCCTGGTCCGAGCGTGACCATCCAGTTGACCCCTGTTGTGGCCAATTCAGCACCCGTTCAAACCCAAGAGATTCAAGGCATCAGCCCACAGGTTTACACACAGCCTGTTTATGCCGCTCAACCGGTCTATATCAATTCGTATCCCTATGCGTATCCGTATGCATACCCCAATGCATATCCCAATGCATATCCCAATGCATATTCCAACTACGGTTACCCCTTGGCCGTTGGGGTTGGGCTTGGGTACATATGGCGAGGCGGTGGTGGTGGACACCGTGGCGGGCGTTGGAGATAAACGCCTTCCCAGATGGATCAAAAAACCCCTTGATTTGAGTTTTGGATCGAGGACTTTTTGTTGGTGCAAGCCACCAAGACAGGCCGCTCGTTGGGCCTAGTCCTTCATCAGTTGACTTGAAGTTTGGTCTAGTACTCAGCAATGGACTCCTGCCAGCCAAATTAAGTGGGTGCGAGTGCGCCAAATTTTGTGTTGACCATAGAAGCTGAAGCTTAAAGAGGCGGGTGCTTAAAAAGATGGGCAAGATCAGTCTTTACTTGCCCAAATGGATTCCATTTCTTTTCTGATTTTATAGGCTTGTGTGCTTTTATCAATGTCCACATCATCCCATGTGAGGTGTTGACCTTTGGATACGGGGCGTATCAATTTAACCTGTTGTGCCAAGCCAAGAGGTAACCCACCGATTTTTTCTGAAGTTGTTGCGGGCAGCAATTTGCCCCAGACCGTATACCCACCCTCACCATCAAGCAATTCGCCAGGTTTTAAATCTTTTTTAGCGGTAGCGACCACATCTGCATTCCACCGAGTAGCAACGCCAGTTGGCTCCCCCCTTAAAGCAACGCTTGCCACACTCATGCCCACTTCAAGCCCAATTAAATGCCAACGCTTGTAAAGCGTAAAGTACCTTCCGCTGGGGTCGGTATGGGCGTCATATTCCTCAAAGCAATTTTTAATGTAGTCATTTTCTGCTTCAATAGTGACCCACACACCCATACGTATGTCATGTGAAATTGGTCTACCATCTTTGTGCAAGCTGGATATGACCTCAACCATCCCTTTTCTTTCCAGTAAACCCCCTTCATTTATGGGTCTAGTCACAAATGGAATTTCCTCAATGCTAGCGGGGGGATAAAGTAAGCCATTGCTCGGAACGCTCAGTCCAGTTGCATTGGAAACAGCTGTTGATTCTATTGAGGGCTTAGAGCCATCTAAGAAACTATTAAACATTTTGGGATTCAGTCCGCCGCGCTTTGCTTGCTCAGGAGTCAATCCATACAAAGCCCAAACTGTCTCAGGAGTGGACTCGCAAAAATGCGGCAGCCACTTATGGCCTCGTCCAGCAGCGACAACCGGGAAGCCACAAGTTCGTGCCCAATCCACCAGGTCACAAATCATGGCCGGTTGATCGCCGTAGGCAAGAGAGTAAATCACTCCAGCTGCGCGAGCTCGAGCGGCCAACAATGGTCCACAAAAAGCATCAGCCTCAACGGTGACATTGACGACGTGTTTTTTTTGTGTAAAGGCCTCAAGGATATGATCGACAGCATGCAAAGGAGAGCCAGTGCATTCGACAATGAGGTCAATCGCAGGATGGCTGACTAGTTTTCGCCAATCATCACCCACATGGGTACTGCCGTTTTTAACCGCTTCTTCTAAAGAGGCGGCGTCTATCCTCTCTTTGGACCACCCTACAAGCTCTAAGTTCGCCTTTGCATGTCCTGGCGAAAGATCAGCCACGCCCACCAAATGAACGCCAGGCGTTTTTGGAATTTGCGATAGGTACATCGTTCCAAATTTACCTGCACCGATGAGGCCAATTCTTATGGGATTTTTTTCTTGAGCTCTTCTTTGTAGTCTGGAATAAAGGCTCATGTGATACTCTTGTGTTCAATATCATTTGTTGCCAATGCGCTTTGAGGCATGCCATTTTTCCACGGCAAGTCAATTTCGTAGTCCTTTAAAAGGCAGTCATCGGGCAAGCAATTAATTGGAGTGAAGTCTCTGTGAGCGATATATTCAGGTCGTTTGAAGCGTCTGATGTGATTAGAGACAGCACATAGACTCAAATAGACACTGACCCTGTTCCAAGGTGATAAGTTGCTGCCTGAGGCATGAACCAAACAGCTGTGAAACAAGATCATTGATCCAGCAGGGCCGGTAGGACTTACAATCCCACCGTTTTTATTGCCCGATCTGGTAACCAATTGACTGACCGCCTCATTGTCCAAGGTCCACAATGGGTAACTGGTGGTCGTCAAGTCGTGCTTGGCGTTGATGACTCCTTTTTTGTGACTGCCCGGTATGAACATGAGAGGCCCATTAAAAGCATTGACGTCATCTAAAAAAATGGCCACATTCATCGCACGTTCAGTTGGCATTTGATCGTCATTGAGCCAAGTTCCAAAGTCTTGATGCCATTGCCAAACATCTCCCTCAAAGGCCATTTTCCCGTTGATCTTAAATTGATGCATGTACAACTTTTCACACAAAAGTTCCTCAACTGGCTGAACCATTCGAGGATGGCGGGCTAGTTTTCCGAATGGTGTGCTGTACAGATGTGCAGCAAAATTTGTACGTACAGCGCGACTTCCCCTTTCTCGGATGTTGTAGGCCTCCTCCCGATCGTAGAGCTCTGGTACTGCGATGTTTAAACTTTGAATTTCCTGAGGAGTAAACAAACTTGGGAAAAATAAATAGCCATCTTTCTCAAACTGCAGAATTTGGCTTTGAGTTAATTTCATTTGATTCCTTTGCTAAATTGTTACGCAGGCAAATTTTATGTCGTTGCTCCAATTTTATCGCATTCAAAATGTTTGCCTTATAGACATGGATTAACTTTGTTTTTATAACCTATTTAACTTTGCCAGCTAAACTAATTATTCATATTTTCAAAAAAAAACTTGAGCGCTCAAATTTCAGTCGTGAACCTTCAGTTCTTCAATGGGGGGGCAAACAGCGCGTGCTATTTTTAACCATTTCCTTTGAATCTTGCTGAACTTTCTTTCGCCCGTAGTCCAATGGAACTGCCCCTTGTTTGGATAAAACGTTCACTTGCACTTGCACTTGCGCAATTCTTTCTTGACCAGTCTGATAGGCTATCGTTTGCCTGTCTTGTCTGATTACGGCAAAACCAGCTGACTTGAAGGGTGTGTCCAAGACGCTCGAGCGGCTTGGCATGGGCTGCTAGCACGCAAATTCTGCCCGGGGCCTTTAAATGAGCACAGTTGAGCCGCGTGCTCAACGCTAGAGTTAAAAAGCTTTCTGGGCAAGAAGTCACTTTATTAATGAGGCAAGGATTTACAAGTTCTTATTTTTTTGCAACCAAGGGGAAACCCTCCTTATCATGTCGTCAATAAAGCATAAAAATGAATGTTCGCTATTTTCGTCTCAGACCAATTCCTTGGAGATTTACCTCATGACAGACATTAAAAAAAGTTCAGGTCGCCGCAATATCCTTAAAACTGCTGCGGTCGCTGCTGGCGCAATGACAGCACCCATGATCTCACGCGCGCAAACCGTGTCTTTGCGATTTCAGAGCACTTGGCCAGCAAAGGACATCTTTCACGAATACGCCAATGACTTTGCGACAAAAGTCAATAATATGGCCAGTGGCCGACTTAAAATTGAAGTCTTGCCTGCTGGTGCTGTAGTCCCACCGTTTCAGCTCTTGGATGCCGTCAACAAAGGAACTCTTGACGGGGGGCACGGCGTCTTGGCCTATCACTACGGTAAGAGCTCTGCGTTGGCACTTTGGGGATCTGGTCCTGCATTTGGCATGGATCCCAATATGGTTTTGTCTTGGCACCAATATGGGGGTGGCAAACAATTGTTAGAAGATCTCTACAAATCCCTCAATATTGACGTTCAATCCTTTATATATGGACCTATGCCCACTCAACCTCTTGGCTGGTTTAAAAAGCCAATTGCCAAAGTGTCTGACCTTAAGGGTTTGAAATACCGAACCGTTGGATTGGCTGTTGATATTTTCACTGAACTTGGTGCTGCTGTGAACCCACTTCCTGGCGGTGAAATCGTGCCTGCCCTGGATCGTGGCTTAATTGATGCGGCAGAATTCAACAATGCAAGCTCGGATCGTATTCTAGGCTTTCCAGATGTGGTCAAAAACTGCATGCTTCAAAGTTTCCACCAAAGTGGTGAGCAGTTTGAGATTTTGTTCAATAAGAGTAAATTTGATGCGCTCCCTGCTGAACTTAAGTCAGTCATTGAATATGCCGTTCAAGCTTCTTCTGCTGAGATGAGTTGGAAAGCGATTGATCGCAACTCCAAAGACTACGCAGACATGAAAAAACAAGGCATTAAATTCTACAAAACACCCGATGCCATTCTCAATGCGCAACTTGATGCTTGGGACAAAGTGGTTGCGAAGAAATCTGCTGAAAATCCATTCTTCAAAAAGGTCATGGATTCTCAGCGCGAGTTTGCTGGACGCACATGTCAATGGCAAAACGACTATATGGTCGATTTCAAAATAGCTTACAATCGTTATTTTGGCAAGGCAGCACCCAAAAAGGCTTAATCCCTTACTTAAGGCCTGAACCTATTCGGCTTGCCCGAATGGGTTTTTTTGTGCGCCCAGCATGGGCGCACTCCTAAGGGTGCAAGTCCCGTCGCAAGCTGGGAGCGTCGGAGGGCTTGGCAAAACGGGTTGCGGGAAATTCAAGGTGCTGGTGGACAAACAGTGACGGGCACATCAAAATAGTATTGACAATCAAATACTTTGATAAACTTGGAGCACTCCGTCTCACATGAACCTCAACTCTTCGTACCGCCTAGTGCGGGCCCGTATGCTAGGTGGTGTGGCAGGGGCGGAGCCTTACAGCCCCCCTATGCCGATTTTTTTTAAACGCATCTTATGAACACACGCTTAATGCTACTCGTGGTAGATAAAATCAGTACTTTGGTTGGGAAAGCATTTTCTTGGCTGATTATTGCCTTGATGTTGATGGTGGTGGTTGAAGTCTTTAAGCGCTATGCATTGAACGCGCCCACTGCGTGGATTTTTGACGCAAGCAATATGCTATATGGCACGCTTTTTATGATGTGTGGTGCTTATACATTGAGTCAAAATGGGCATGTTCGTGGGGACTTCTTTTACGGCAGTGCCTCTGCACGTACGCAAGCTTCGCTGGACGTCGTGCTCTATATTGTGTTTTTTATTCCAGGACTCATCGCCTTGACCTGGGCTGGATGGAGTTACGCCAGTGATTCGTGGTTAATTCGGGAGCAGACCTTTAACGCTGACCCCCTACCACTATACCCTTTCAAGGCAATCATTCCATTGGCTGGTTTCATCGTGCTCCTGCAAGGTGTGGCAGAAATCGTTCGATGCGTGATCTGTATCAAAACAGGTCAATGGCCTGAGCGTTTGAAAGACGCCAATGAAATTGATGTGGTTGAACAACAACTTAGCAACAGTATTTATGTCGATGAAAGTGCTAAAAAAGATGCCATTGCACGTGCAAAAACCATTGATGAAGAAGCCCATCAACGTGGCTCCATGGCGCAGGCTCTAGGAGGGAAGAAACGATGAGCGATCCAGCACTCGGCCTGACCATGTTGGCACTCATCGTGGTCGTCATCATGATGGGTTTTCCTACCGCATTTACCCTGATGGGTTTGGGCATGGCATTTGGCTTTACTGCCTTTTACGACCCAAGTCAGCCTTGGTTAGACAACAAAATCTTCAACTTGATGGTTCAGCGCACTTTTGGAGCAATGACCAACGACACTTTGTTGTCCATTCCGCTCTTTGTGCTGATGGGCTATGTGATGGAACGAGGTGCACTGGTGGACAAGATGTTTCACAGTGTGCAGTTGGCTTTTCGTCGATTACCGGGCTCATTGGCTGTTGCCACTTTGGTGATTTGCACCTTTTGGGGCATTGCCAGTGGCTTGGTCGGTGCAGTCGTTGTGTTGATGGGTGTCATTGCAATGCGCCCCATGCTCAACGCCGGTTATGACACACGCTTGGCAGCGGGCGTGATTACCGCGGGGGGTACCCTTGGGATATTGATTCCCCCCTCAGTGATGATCATTGTGTATGCGGCAGTTGCAGGGCAATCGGTGGTCAAGCTTTATGCGGCTGCGATGTTTCCAGGCTTTTTCTTGGCTTTTTTATATTTGGTTTATGTGATTGGATGGGTCCTGATTGATCCAAAAATTGCACCTAAATTACCTGAAGAAAAACTCAAAGCTCCTATTTCACCATGGTTGCAGCAATTCACGCAGCTGTACTCTGATCGAATTCTGCCTGGTTTATTTCATGCCATTTTTCGACCCCAACGCGCGCTAAAAATTCAGATTGCTGAATTTCGAGTAACGTGGTGGCTGTTATTTAAAACTTTGATGATGAGCTTTGTGCCATTGTTCACCGTTTTGGTCATTCTTTCTTCAGCCTGGTGGTTTGTGGTGATTCACTCGCAAGCTGAAAACAACGCCGCCGATGCAATCAAAGCATCGGTCTCACAAACCGCTCAGCCTAGTGGTGACTTGACTCCGGTAGAGGTTTCTCAGAAAACTCTTTCTGAGCCCACACCTTTCAACACTGGTGTTCAAGAGCCTCCAGGTTCTGAGCCCACGTCTTCCAGTGGTGGTGTTCAAGAACCTCCGGGTTCTGAGCCCGTCAAGTCCTCTACTTCGGCGCAAGATGTACAACTGCCCCCAGGGGCTGAGGCTGAGAATCAGACCCTAAAAGCATCGGCAGCAGATGAAAATACGCCCCTGCAAGCTTTGGGCGATGGTGACACATCTGAGGCCCCTCGAACAGAAGCTGTACCTGAGAGCTTTTATCTGGGCTTTTACATAAGCGGCTTTTTACTTGCGATGATTTTGATTTGGTATTACAAAGGCTTTGATGCTGAGCAGTTTGAGATCTTAGACATGCTTGTGAAGTCAGTCATGCCTTTAGGTATTCTTACTGTGGTTGTGCTTGGTGTCATCTTGCTGGGTATCACGACTGCTACGGAATCGGCTGCGGTGGGTGCAGCAGGCGCTTTCTTAATGGCCTGGTCATCTGGTTCTTTGAACTTAAAGCGCACTCAAGAAGCTGTCTTTTTAACTGCCAAAACCACCTCCATGGTGTGTTGGTTATTTGTTGGATCCGCACTTTTTTCGGCCGTGTTTGCCATTTTGGGTGGTCAGCGTTTGGTTGAGGAGTGGGTGTTGGCATTGAACTTGTCACCTATTCAGTTCTTGCTTTTGTCTCAAGCCATCATATTTGTGCTCGGTTGGCCGCTGGAGTGGACTGAAATTATTGTGATTTTTGTACCCATTTTCTTGCCCATGCTAGCTCATTTCCAGGTTGACCCCATTCTCTGGGCTGTACTGGTATTTGTAAATCTTCAAGCCGCATTCCTCTCACCTCCTGTGGCCATGTCGGCATTTTATTTAAAAGGTGTTTCTCCGCCTCATGTGACCATCAATCAAATTTTCGCAGGCATGATGCCCTACATGCTGATTGTTATTTTGTGCATGGTCTTGATGTACATCTGGCCAGGTTTGACTTTGTGGTTGCCTAGATATTTGTATGGGGGCTGACGTCAAAGGTTGAGCCTCAACCGTGACGTTTTTCTTGCCGTTAAAGACGCAGACTCTATTTAAACCCTTGGGCGATGACCCAAGGGGCTAGAGGCCTTTAATCGGTCTTTTCTGGCTCGGGCCAACCAAGCAGCTTAAAGGCGTTGCCAAAGTAAATTCGCCTGGCATCTTCGGGCGCCAAGTTCAAAGTCTCAATAGAGCGAATCCCCTCTCGAATGAACATGGGCCCCTCTTCTGGATCAAAGGGGCAGTCACTGGCAAAGACAACATGCTCAGAGCCAAAGAAATCAAGTCCACATTGAAGGGCAGAGGAGGAGCCTCCTAAAACCGTATCACCATAGAACATCTTAAAATATTCCATGGGTTTTTTCTTTAAATCCTTGAGCACTTGGGCCTCTGAGCCATCAGCACTTCTCGAACCCAATTGGGCCCAAAGTGTTTCCGCTCGCCCTGAAAAATAAGGCAACATCCCTCCACAATGATGGGTGATGAGTTTTAGGTCTGGCAATTTATCAAATAAACCTGAAAACACCATTCTGGACATGGCCACACTGGTCTCATAGGGCCAGCCCAAAACTTGCCAAATTTCATACTTGGATTTGTCTTCCGTGTCGTAATCAGGTTTGGAGCCAGGTCGCGTTGGGTGCATCCAAACGGGGAGATGGTGCACGTTGGTGATGCGCTCAAAAATTGGAAAGATATCGGGGTGATCCAAGGCGCGTCCACTGGCGTGAGAGAGCACCTGTACACCTTTTGCGCCTAAGTGTTGAATGGCATGGTCCATTTCTTCCAAGGCGGCTTGGGTGTTGTTCATCGGCAAAGAGGCCACGAAAGTGGGGAACTGCTCGGGCCATTTTTGACAAATTTCAGCCATGCCCTCATTGGCAACTCTTGCAAAATGGGGGGATTCTTGCGGCCCACCCAGCATCTCTGGAGAGGGGACTGCCAAGGAGATGATCTGCTTGACTTCCGGCCAGGCCTTGAGCATCTCGACTCTGGCTGGCATGTCCCATAGCATTCTAAGGTTGCTCATGCGCTTGATCATGCCTGCCTCACGGCCATGTTTTTTGACCAATTCCACATAAGATGGGGGCATAACGTGGTTGTAAATGTCTATTTTGGGCGTTTTCAATTAAAAATCCTTGAAGTTTGTTTGACAAGTGAGCGTCAAGTTTCTAGAACTGGTGATCATCTCACAGCTCTTATCGAGTACAAACCCTTATATACCCTAATTATTCTTTCAAAGAGCGTCATAATGATGTGCTTTTCAACGGCATAAAATTTATTTTCTCAGTGCATTCAAAGCCCATACCGTTTTTTAATTTGTTGATCGACCCTATCCAATCACCTACCTAAGATGTTAAATACTCCTCAAGAATTGACCTCCTTTGTGCTCGAGCAAATGAAACGGACTCAGGATCCGAGATCGAGAGAAATTTTCACCCAATTGGTCAAGCATTTGCATGCGTTTATCAGTGAGGCCAAGCTCACGGAGGCGGAGTTCCATTTGGCCTGTTCCTTGATTGCCAAACTTGGACAACAAAGCAATGCATCGCACAATGAAGTGACCTTGATGGCAGGCTCTTTGGGCGTCTCGGCACTTGTTTGTTTGCAAAACAATGGCCAAGGTGGCACGCAACCAACCACTGCCAACTTAATGGGCCCCTTTTGGAGAGAGGGCTCTCCCTTCACGCCAAGTGGGGGGTCTCTTCTTCGCTCAAAGACCGCAGGAGAGAGAGTTTGGGTCAACGCCTATGTCAAAGACTTCAGTGCAAAGCCTATTGCTGATGCACGCGTGGATGTATGGCACTCTTCTAACGAGGGGCTTTATGAAAATCAAGATGCAAAGCAAGCGCAAATGAATTTAAGGGGATGCTTTAAAACCGATGTCAACGGACATTTTCAATTTGAAACCATCAAACCCTCTGGGTATCCGATTCCCACCAACGGATTGGTGGGGGAGTTATTAAAGCAACTGGGTCGCCACAATATGCGACCGGCGCACTTGCATTTTTTGATCTTCAAGGAGGGACTTAAAACACAGTTCTCTCAGGTCTACTCCAATGACGATCCGTATTTGGAGACCGATGTTCAGTTTGGTGTGACCAATGCGTTGGTTGGGCAATATGTTCGCCACGCGAGTGAACCGTTTCCCACCGACCAGGTCAAAGGAGATTGGTGGAGTTTGGACTTTACTTTCAAAGTTGAGCCAGGACACTCTTATTTACCCAAGCCGCCAATTACACAAAAGGTTTTGGCTTCTTGAGGTCTATCTGCTTTAGGCACGTTGTCATGTGCGAGTACAATTTTTTTCTTGACTTCTCTGATATACGCCTCTTAAAAGCTCTCTAAGAGGCCTATGAGACTTGAGACTTGAGACAAGGGGCAGGGGTAGACGCGCACAAGCTTGGAACAAGTTTAAAAAAGCCACACTGCTGTCTATTTGTCTTTGTCGCCCGTCAAACACCATTCACTCTCTGTGCCTATTTTGGAGTGTCTCTGAGTCGTTGGAGATTTAAGGGAGTATTTAATTTGACATCGATTAGCACTGATAATGCGGTGATGCTTAATTCGGCGTCCATGCCCCCATCGATCATTCTTTGCACGATCAATGCAAAATACATTCACGCCTCATTGGGCCTCAGATACCTATTGGCCAACATGTCGCGCCACGGCAGCGAGCAATTGTCTAGGCGCACGAGCTTGATGGAATTCACCTTGTCGCGTCAAACGAAAGACATGGCCAAAGAGCTGTTGGCTGCGCTTGGTGTGCAACAAACGCACTCCACTCAGGTCATTGGTTTTGGAGTCTATATCTGGAATGTCACCCAAACGACTGAACTTGTCCGCCTACTCAAAGCCCTGCGCCCAGGACTCAAGGTGGTTCTTGGAGGGCCTGAGGTGAGTCATGAATGTGACGATCAAGAAATCGTTCGCTTGGCTGACCATGTGATCACTGGTTGGGGCGATGTGAGCTTTCCCAAACTTTGCAAGGCTTTGATTCATGGCCCCAAGCCACTGATGAAAATCATTCAGGGTGAGCAGCCCGCTTTGGATCAGATTGAATTGCCTTATCAGCACTACACCGATGATGACCTTGCTCACCGAGTGCTTTACGTTGAGGCGTCTCGTGGGTGTCCTTTCAAATGCGAGTTTTGTTTGAGTTCGCTTGACAAGACAGCCTGGGCGTTTGAGCTCGAACCCTTTCTTCATGAGATCAGCGCACTTTACAAAAGAGGCGCTCGAAATTTTAAATTCGTGGATCGAACTTTCAACTTAAAAATTGATGCATCTATACAGATCCTTCAGTTTTTTTTAGACCGTTTGGCTGAAAATCCCAATGAAACGTTGTTTGTCCACTTTGAGGTGATTCCAGATCATTTGCCCGATCGGCTCAAACAGTTGATTGCGCAGTTTCCTGCAGGGGTTTTGCAGTTTGAGGTGGGTATTCAATCCTTTAACGAGGATGTGCAAAAACTGATCTCCCGCCGTCAAGACAATGACCAGACGGTGGCCAACTTGCAATGGTTGTTGACGTCATCGAATGCGCATTTGCATACCGACTTGATTTTTGGACTACCCGGTGAGACTTTGGAGAGTTTTGCTGAGGGCTTTGATCGGCTTTTGGCCATTGGGCCACAAGAAATTCAACTGGGTATTTTGAAGCGTTTGCGTGGAACGCCCTTGGCGCGTCATACCCCAAATTTTGCCATGGTCTACGACTTGGATCCTCCCTATGTGGTTCGTCAAACCAATGTCCTGCAAGCCAAGACCCTAGAGCGCTTTACCCGCTTGGCTAAGTTTTGGGATTTGGTGGCCAATTCGGGGAGGTTCAAAAAAACCCTTCCTTTGATATTGGCACATCGAGCGCCCAGTTGTTCTTCTTTTGAGTCCTTCATGCAATTTTCCGATGCGCTATGGAGCAAGTTTGGCAAAAGCTTTGGTCTAAGCCCAGAGGAGTTGGTAGACGCTGTGTTTGATCACTTGACGCACACGTGCGGCTTTGATGAAAAGCGTGTTCGTGATTTATTGTTGGTCGATTATTTGGCCAGCGGCGCTCGGGGGCGTCCCAATTGCTTGGCCAAGGCGCGTTTGCCCCGAAGGGGGTACGCTCCAAAGCAGCAGCAAATAGAGCGCTCACCCCCCTCGGCGCTGGCTAGGCGAGAACGCCAAGACCGCCATGGGCAAGAGCATTTGAAGATGATCAATCAGTTTGACGTTAAGGCAATTTGACGCTTAGACATTCACCGGGGTATCAGTTGAGGGGATTTTTTAACTGCCTAAGGAATTATCGCTCAAAACTCTCGATAAGCCTTGGTTTCTTTAGGGTAAATACCCATTCGAGGGGATTTTTGGTGGTGAAAGGGTGTAGCCATTGACATTGGGGGAGAACGGGGCGAAAGAGGGTCTTGAGCAAAGGTGCAAGTAAGGGAATTTCGGGTTTGGGTTCAATGGGTATACTGATGGTCTGAGAATTGGACAGAGCTTGATGCAGATCACTCTTAGAGCTAACCTAAAAAGGATTTTTTGATATGGCAAAGAGCCCAAAAGACACCCCCATTTTGATTGCTGGAGGCGGCATTGGAGGGCTGGCCGCTGCTTTGTCTTTGTGCCAAAGAGGCTTTAGAGTTCAAGTGTTGGAGCAGTCACCTGAAATCGGTGAAATTGGTGCTGGGATTCAGCTGGGCCCGAACGGGTTTTCATCATTTGATGCGCTAGGTATTGGCGACAAGGCAAGATCTAGAGCGGTGTACACCGATTACATGGTGATGAATGACGCGGTGGATGCAAAGCAAATTGGGATGATCCCGACAGGTGAGGTTTTTAGAAAGCGATTTGGCAACCCCTATGCCGTGATTCACCGAGCCGATGTGCATTTGTCCCTTTTCGAAGGTGCGCAGGAAAGCGAACGGGTTGAGTTCATCACCTCCACGCGGGTCGAGCGCATAGAACAAAACGAGCACGGTGTCACAGTTCATGACCAAAATGGCAAGGCGTTTCATGGACAGGCCTTGATCGGTGCTGATGGCGTGAAGTCCGTGGTTAGACAACACTTTGTGGGAGACCCTCACCGCGTCACGGGACACGTGGTGTATCGAGCGGTTGTTGAAAAGCAAGATTTTCCAAAAGATTTGCAATGGAATGCCGCTGCAATCTGGGTCGGCCCCAATTGCCACTTGGTGCATTACCCAATCCGAGGCGGTGATCAATACAACGTGGTGGTGACCTTTCATTCTAAAGAGACCGAGGAGTGGGGGGTCAAAGACGGTAGTGCTGAAGAAGTGCAGAGTTATTTCAAAGGTGTTTGTGACCAGGCTAGGCAGTTGATCGACTTGCCCAAGAGTTGGAGAAGATGGGCCACGGCCGATCGCGATCCAGTTGCGACGTGGTCTTATGGTCGCAGCACCTTGCTGGGTGACGCGGCCCACCCGACCACACAATACATGGCACAAGGGGCCTGCATGGCCATGGAGGATGCGGTCACCATGGGAGAGGCCTTGAGGGTCCATGACAATGATTTGGTCAAAGCGTTTGATTTATATCAAAAGGCGAGAGTCGCTAGAACTGCTAGGATTGTCTTGTCCTCAAGAGAGATGGGTCGTCTGTATCACGCACAAGGCGTTGAGAGGTTGGTGAGAAATGATCTATGGAGAGGCAGAACGCCCGAGCGGTTTTATGATTCTTTGGAGTGGTTGTACAGTTGGAAGGTAGAGAACTGTCTATCAGGTGTGCATTCATGAAACACTTGAGCACCCTCCATCACTTGTAAAAATCAGTCATTGAAGAAATCAGACATTGAACGCATTAAATTAATTGGAGATACACATGAAAGATGATGTTGAATTGGGTCGATTAGAAGACTTGCCCGCGCAATACGTCAAAGATTTGAACCAAGTCAATTTGGTGCCACTTTGGCCCAGTTTAAGGGGTGTTTTGCCACCCAATAAGCCCAGACCCTTGACCCAAGCCACGGCTTGGAAATACAAAGACATCAGACCCCTTTTGATGAAAGCCGGTGAGGTCACGCCGATTGAAAAGGCCGAGCGCCGGGTATTGGTCCTTGCCAATCCAGGGCATGGTCTTCAAAAGATGCAGGCCAGTTCTGCGATTTATTTGGGCATGCAGTTGCTTTTACCAGGCGAGTTGGCCCCCCCTCATCGCCATACGCCCAATGCGGTCAGAATGATTGTGGAGGGTGAAGGCGCTTACACCACCGTTCAGGGTGAAAAGTGCATGATGGCTCGAGGTGACTTGATCCTCACGCCCACGGGCTTGTGGCACGATCACGGGCATGATGGTGATCAACCCGTGATTTGGTTGGATGTGTTGGATTTACCGCTGGTTTATTACACAGAGACGTCTTATCACATCAATGGCAATCATCAAGAAGTTTCTGCCGGTCATGGAGAGCAGCAGTACAAAGCGGCTGGCGTGGTTCCAACCCCCATGTTCAATCGCTTGGACAAGCCGTATCCCATGTTGCGTTTTCCATGGGCAGATGTCAAGGCCTCCCTCATCAGTTTGGCCAATGACCCAGCCCAAGTTGAAGCGGTTCAGGTCACCTACGTCAATCCATTGACGGGTCAAGACGTTGAGAATATTTTAGGCTTTTATGCTTTGATGCTGCGCCCTGGACAAAAACTCAGATTGCCTGCAAGGTCTCCTGCTTGTGTTTTTCATGTCATTGAAGGGGCAATGAGCCTACATTTTGAAGACACTGACTTTTCATTGGGTGAGGCCGATACGTGCTGCGTGCCTGGTTATGGGGAGGTTTTCTTGATCAACCAAAGTGACAAGCTGCCAACCTTTGTCTTTATGACAGATGAAAGCCCTTTGCACCGCAAACTGGGCGTTTACGAAAACTGGGGCTAAGGGGTTCAATTGTTGGGCCGACGCCTATGCTTGGGCGCTTGATGTTAAGTCTGTCATCAAGAAGAAAGCCCAGGCACCAAGCTGATCAAAAGAGCAGCTTGGCTGAGAGGGGATTTAGGCCATCCACCTTTTAAGCCTAAACTTTTTCACGCGTCAACCAAGAGAGCAAAAACGTGAAAGCAAGACTTGGCAAGGTCGATCCATACTCAGGTGCAAATTGAGCTGCGGCATGAAATATGGCAATGCCGACAAGCCATATCAGTGCAGCACTGTAATTGACACTGTTGAGGCTTTGATGTGCTTGGCCTAAACCCATTCGGCCCATGATCACGCCATAAAGCGGAATGAAGACGGAGCTGAGCATCAGTAAAAAGGGCTCCAATTCATGCATGGGTAAAACCATTGCCAAGGCCGTGCAAAGCACCGCGACACCCATGCCTAGAGTTCGAATTGAAAACGCGGGCTTCAAACTGTGCGCACTGACAGCGCTTGAGTGAACATCGCCATAGGCGTTGTCGATTTCATCAAGCAAAATCAAGCCCAAAGCCAACAAGCCACCTTGAGCGATCAAAAGAGCACTGACCAAATCCGTATCCGGCGCGCTCACACTCACGACCAAGACACCCAACCCATAGCACCAAGCGTTGGCCACTGCATATCCAATCCAAGTGCCTTTGAACGTGCTGCTGCTTGATTTGGCATGCCTGGCGTAGTCGGCAACCAAAGGCAGCCAAGACACGGGCATGGCAATCACCAAGTCAATGGCAGATAACATGCCCATTTCTCCCGTGCCCGATCGAGAGAGGAAGGCGTCTACGCCTTGCAATTGCAACACGCCAACGAAGTGCCAAGTTAGCCAAAGCAATGACAAAATAACCAGAGGTAAACCTACGCGACTGACAAACTTTCTAACCAAGGTGAGCATGGAGCCTGTCATCAGTGCCACCAATACAGCTCCCCAAAGCAGGGTACTCCAAAAAGGATGGATACTGGTCCCCAAAGCCTTGAGCAAGATGGCGTTGGTGCCGTCTCGCATGATCACCAGCTCAAAGGTGGTCCAACCCACAAGTTGAAAGATATTTAACATCACAGGCAGCCGAGCAAAACCTGGGCCGTACACATGGTGCATCAAGCCCGCACTAGACAGGCCGCTGTCGCATCCAAGCTTTGCAGTCCAGGCCAACAAGGCTGAACCCAAGACGGAGCCGGCAAGGATGGCCAAAAAAGCCTCTTGGGTGCCCATGGCTGGGACCAAATATGCCCCGACTTGAATGACCAAAAGACCTACGCCCAGGCTGAACCAAAGACTGGCCATGGAGAGACCAGTGAAGACCCGCTGATCGGGCGCGGTCGGTGTGAGAGATGTGTTTGAAGTGTTCATGGATACCATTTCTATTGTTTAAAAAATGGCAGATCGGCAAGACCCAAAGCCGCCTATGGCAAATGAGCGGTAGTTCTCAAAGGGTCAGCTTTCCTGCGCGAGGATTAACTCAATCAGGTTCAAAGGGACTTTCTCAGTCGAGCACATTATGCATATGCGCAACACCCCTAGCGAAAGCCGTTCCCCTTAAAGGATCGGCAAAAAGTATTATAGGTCCGAATGTGTGTGAGTCATCTTGGGCCTTGAGATAAAAAGTTGAGCGGTTTTAGATCTCAAACTGTGGCTTGGTTGGCTTGCGCAGTGAGTGTCTAGGCTTTAGTCGATGGTGACATTTCCGGCTTTGATGACCGAGCGCCACCTATCGGTATCTTCTTTCATCCATTGAGCCAATTCCTCGGGTGTATTGGCCACAACATCAGCGCCCACGTCTGCATATTTTTTCATCATCTCAGGCGTTCGCAAAATGTCGGTCATGACTTTGGAGATTTTTTGTGCCAAGGCCATTGGCGTCTTTGGGGGTGCAACCACTCCAAACCAAGTCACCGATATAAAACCTGGGATGGTTTCGTTGATGCTTGGCGTATTTGGAAAGCCGCTGAGTCTTTTGGCACTGGTGACGGCCAAGAGTTTGAGTTTGCCAGTCTTTAGATGGCTAGAAGTCGCAGCGATGTTGCCAAACATGATTTGGACGTGTCCAGCCAAGAGGTCTGCAATGGCCGGGGCGTCGCCTTTGTAGGGAACGTGAACCATGGGTGCGCCGGTCTTTTGTTTGAACAATTCAGCTGTGAGGTGCGATGTTGATCCATTGCCTTGTGAAGCATAAGCCAGCATGTTTGGATTGGATTTGGCAAGGGCAATCAACTCTTGAACGCTATTGGCGCTGATCGATGGATGCACGAGCAAGGCATTGCTAGAAGTGGCCAGGATGGTAATGGGAACAAATTTGGTTGGGTCGTAGTTGAGCTTGGGATAAAGGCTCACATTGATCGACAGGGATGGTGGGGGTGCTGCAAAAAGCGTGTAGCCATCAGGCTCAACGTTGGAAAACCATTCTGCAGCGATGTTGCCAGCAGCACCGGGGCGATTTTCAACCACAACAGGTTGGGAGACTTTAAGGGACAAGGCCTCTGAGATAAGCCGTGGAAGCAAGTCAGCCGCGCCACCTGCGGGATTGGGCACAATAATGTGGATGGCTTTGTTTGGCCAGGTAGCTGTTTGCGCTTGGGACGTGGTGGGTGTGAGGTGAAGGGCACTCATAAAGCAAAGCATGCTCAATTGACCCAATTGCTTGAGGTGTTGCCTTTTTGAGGCAAAGGTTTTTTCTTTGTTCATACGATGTAGATTGAGTTGGGGGGGTGGTGCTGCTTACAAGGGAATGATCATCAAAGTCTCTACCACTCTAGAATCGTAGAGAAAGAGTCTGTCTTTAAATTGTGGGGCGTTACTTTGAAAGCTGATCAAGTCTTGGGTTTGGCCACTTGCAAAAATCTTCATATCACCAGACAAGTCCATGGTTCGGGTGATTAAAAAATTCGATCTCACCTCAAAGACATTGGGCTCAGGTTCAGACAGAATTTGAATGCAAGAAATCATATGGCGATAATGGTGAGGTTGGTAAATGTTGGCCTTTCTCATGGACAAAATTCGGTCTCTGAGTTGAGCCACACCCTTGCAGTCAATTACAGCCAAGGGCAACTCACGATCGTGGTTAAAGCGCGATTTAACACGGTAGCGACCTGACTCTTGCATGAAGTCGGTGATCTGCTCAACACGGTCTTCGTCAATTGTTCTGGCCCAGTTATAGATCAACTGTTCAACGGGTCGATAATGGTTTTCAAATTCTGTCATATTGAGCAATCAAATGGTTTCTTGGCGTAAGCATTTTGAGTAAAGTACTAGACATAGGCACAAAAAATCAAAGTCCCATATCGGTTTTATAGTGATGCCAGAAATTTCGAATTGCACGCTCAGACAATTTGCTCGAACCTGAAATATCGAGTTCTTTGCCGCCCATTTCAATGAATGAGGCACCCTCTTGCGCATCTCCAACGGCATGCTGCATCATTTCGCAGACTGCGGCATCCTCAACCGAGATCATGCCCGCTGAACCCGCAAGGTTGGTTTGTGCCAGTCTGCGCTCTGTCAGTGCTTCATCATCGTCTTCAAAGCCAAAGTAGGTCCAAACCAAATCAGTCTGACCGGGTCCCTTGGTGCAGATTTGACGTGTGGCCAAACTGTTGGCAATTTGATGCAGAACAAAGCCAGGGTAAGTGGTCAGAATTTGAACGCTCACGCCATCTCCATATTCATCCTGCCATTTCAAAATACTGGGGTCCTCAAGCTTTAAGCCATCGTTGTGAGATCTCAATTGAGAAGAGGTCTTTTCGTAATCCTCGGACTTTTTCTCGGTACCCGCTTTGGTGTAAAAATAAACATGGCGGCCACTTTTGTCTAAAATCATGCCAGATTCCTGAGACATGCGAGAAAGTCCAAAGGTGCCGTAGAAAGTGTGCAAAATATTTGCATGGTATGAATCCCGTGGATTTTCGTGATAGGCCTTCCAGTTTGCATGTATTCTTTGTGTGTCATAGCCCAAGACTTTCAGGGGCTTGTTCAAGACTCGGCGAATACCGTGTGCCACATCACCAAGCCAATCTAAGAGCGGGGGAGTTGCATTGGAAAACGTTGCAAAGACCAGGCCGCAAAGAGTCTCAACGCGAAGTTTTTGTAAGCCATGGTCAGCAAGAGAGAAGTCTTTGGGGAGTCCCCCCTCACCCCTTAAGCCTTGACTAAAAGCGGCATGGCTCAAGTCTCCTTTGAGTGTGTAACTCCACGCATGATATACGCAATAAAGTTTCTTGGTTGTGCCAAATGCTTCGCGGGTGATCATGTTGCCCCGGTGTGCGCATCTGTTGAGCATTGCATTCAAGGAGCCATCCTCTGCACGCGTTAAGATGACCGACTGTTCGCCAATGTAGGTTGACTTGAACGAACCAGGATCTTTGACCTCGGCCTCAAGTCCAAGGTAATGCCAGTGGGGTCCGCGAAAAATCGTTTGTTGCTCTTGCAAGTACGTCTGAGCATCTTGATACACCCAATAAGGTGCTCTGGTAAATCCTTCACTGGGCCAAGTTCGTGTAGGACTTGAGTGGGTTGAGTCGCTTGTAGGGTGGGCGGACATGGGGTGGGGCTCGCGATGGTCTAATGCAGGCATGGTCGTGGTAGTGAAATAAGGTTTAAGCGTTTATCAGGCGAATGATTTTTTTAAAAGTGACCTTCCTAGAGCCGCATATTGAATGGTCACGCAGCGAGGTGATGAAGACGCTTAAAAAAAAGCACTTTCATCAAGTTTAGCAATCCATCTCGACAAAAGAGATGAAATGCAAAGAAAAGCTACTTTGATGGATCGTATTTTTACATAGTTTGCCAGGTCGAAACATCAGGGTTTTTACAATTTTTTGTGGGTTTAGATACATGCTGGCAATGAACAAAGAGAGAAATAGGTATACGATATTGGTAAAAGCGGAGCTCGATAAAAAGATCGACACTCCATCTGTATGACATTGAGGCAAAGGTTTTTAATATGCGCGCAGCTTGGTATACACAAAATGGTTCAGCCAAGGACACCTTGATCGTCGGAGAGGTGCACACCCCTTTCGTTGGCAAAGGTGAAGTCTTGGTTAAATTAAAGACCTCAGGGGTGAACCCCTCAGATGTCAAGAACAGAAAAAACAGGCCCTTGATTGCGCCACAAATCATTCCTCACAGCGATGGAGCAGGTGTGATCGAGCAAGTTGGGGAAGGTGTCGACCCTGCTCGCATAGGTGAGCGGGTGTGGATATGGAATGGTCAGTTTGGTCGAGCCTTTGGCACCGCGTGTCAATATATTGCATTGAATGCAAAGCAAGCTGTCAAGATGCCCGACGGATTGGATTTTGCAAGTGCAGCGTGCCTAGGAATCCCTGGTTTGACGGCATTCGAAGCAGTGAGGCTTTGCCGTGATTTGAAAGACCAATGGGTTTTGGTGACTGGGGCTGGCTCTGCTGTTGGTTTTTATGCCAGTCAAATGTTGATGCTCAGTGGGGCCAAGGTCATCGGAACCGTTGGTTCAAAAGAGCGTGCCACTTTGGCTCAAAGTGTGGGCGTGAAACATTTGATTGACTATAAACTGGAATCTGTTGAGGATAGGATTTTAAGTATCACCGAGGGTCAAGGGGTAGCTCGAGTCATTGATTTGGATTTCTCAAGTACCAAGGAGCTCATTGCAAGTCAAGCCATTGCGCACCATGCACAAATAGTTTGCTACGGCTCAAACGAGATTGATTTTTCCATGACATTCAGAACCTTGTTGTTCAAATCGATAGAGTTAAAGTTTTTTTTGGTCTACGATTTGTCGGACCAAGCCAGACAAAACGATGTGCTCGGTTTGAATCAACTGATACAAGAGGGGAAAATTCAACATTGTGTCGGCAAGAGATTTTCACTCGCTGAAATCGTTCAAGCCCATGAAGCAGTTGAGTCGGGTCAATTGACGGGTAATGCAGTCATTGACATTGATTAGGGGAAAACCTTTTTTTAAACCTTACACGTGAGACTTGTATCAAACCGGGTAGGTTAAATTGATCAATGACAAAACCGTTATTTTGGAAAAACTCGAGGCTTTTTTCTTATAAAGTATCGATATGAAAATTCTATTTATCGAAGACGAACTCAAAATCGCAGATTTTGTTTTGCAAGGTTTCTCACAAGCAGGATTTGAAACCGATCACTTTACCCAAGGCACCATTGGGCTGAAAGCTGCCTTTGCTCAGCAGTATGACTGCATTGTGCTTGATTTGATGCTGCCAGGTTTGGATGGCATAGACTTTTTGAAACAAATCAGAGGAGCGGGTAATTTGACGCCTGTTTTGATTTTGACGGCCAAGGGAGACCTGAACGATCGGTTGATTGGTTTTGATGCCGGAGCTGATGATTATCTTTCAAAACCCTTTTACGTTGAGGAGTTGGTTGCGCGGGTCAAGTCCTTGCTTTCAAGAAACAAGGTACAAGAGAGTAATTTGTTGTCTGTAGGTCACTTGGTCTTGGATCGTATTTCTAGGCGTGTTCAGTGGTTTGAGCACTCGATGGTTTTGAGCCAAAGAGAATTTTCTCTTTTAGACTATTTGATGAGAACACCAGGGCATATATTTACAAGAAAGCAAATTCTCAAGCATGTTTGGAATATTGACTTTGATCCACAAACGAATGTTGTTGATGTTTGTATTCAGCGTATCAAAAAGAAGTTGACCTCTACTTCGTCGCAGCAAGCTGAGTTTCCAATTGAAGCAATTCGAGGCGTTGGTTACAAAATTAAAACCACTGATGTTTAATTTTAACAAAACCATTGTTCTAAAATTCGCAGGATCGTTCAGGTTTATATTGTTTGCCCAGTTGATGTTGGGTTTAATTGTCATTTCTTTTTTAAACCGATGGATGTCTCAAAACATGGTCTGGGGCTTGGTGTTTGATAAAGTGAAAATAGAATTGATTTCTAAAGAGTTAAAGATTGATTCCCCCATCCATGAGAAAAATTTAGAGAATGACTATACAGAGTTTTTTGTAAAAGAAGTGGTCTCTAAGGCTTACAAATGTGACAAAGATGTGCTCAGCCAGCAAAACCACAAGCCGAAAACGTTAGATCATTTCTCCAGTTTGGCTGCATTTTGTACCGCACTTAACAAGGCCGCGGTTCAATACAAAGACTGGAAACTCATTAAACTCAAAATACCAGGTAAAGCTTTTTCTGGTTTAATTTTTGTTGGCAAACAAGAATGGATGGTGGTTAAATATTCTAGCTTTGAGGGTCGCGATATTTATCTCGCCTTGCCCAGCCAAAGCTTAGAGGATTATGTGACCATCATCTGGGATATACGCGATAAGGTGATTTCAGCAATCTTGCCTGTTGTTTTTATTTCTGTGGTGGTGTTGAGTATTTTTATGAGTTATTCGCTCATCAGGCCTTTAGAAATTTTAAGAGATCGCTTGATCACTCTGGAGTCCAAGGACTTGGCTTATCCCATTCAATCGGAGAGCAACTTTACGGAATTTCAAGATTTTGTTGATGTATTCAACGAACTCAGAGAGCGCTTAAAAGCTTCTTTTTTACAAGCCAGTCGTTTCTCAGCGGATGCATCCCATGAGCTAAGAACGCCTTTGACAATTTTAAGGGGTTACACTGAAAGAGCGATTTCGGATGCCCCCGAAGGTTCAGTCCAACAAATTCGACTCTCACAAATGTCTGATGAAATCGAGAGATTGATTCAAATCACCGATAAGCTTTTACTGTTGTCGCGTGCGGATTCGGGGACCTTGGTTTTAAGTTTAAAACAAGTAAATTTAAGCGACATGCTCAATGAATTGGTCTTGGATGCTGGTATTTTTCAAGACAAACTGAGAGTCACATCTAGCATTGAGGGTTCTATTTTATGGTTTTGTGATGAACAACTTATCCGACAAGTGTTCAATAATTTGTATACCAATGCAATCAACTACAACATGGCAGATGGTTGGTTGCATATTTCTGCTTCAAGCTCGGAGGATGAGGTGCTGGTGATGTTTTCAAATTCGTCAGCAAATGTAACGTCGCAGTCATTGTCAAGAGTCTTTGAGCGTTTTTACAGGGGCTCAGAGTCACATGACAGAATGATTGATGGCTTTGGCTTGGGATTAAGTTTGTGTCAAGAAATTGTGAGATTGCATCAAGCAAAATTGAGCATAGACGTGGATGCTTTAAGCGTAGTGACTGTCAGCGTGAGCTTTTCACCTCAGGCTTTGGCATGATCTGCAGAGTTACAAGAATTAAAGTGGGTGTTTGACTTGCAAGCCAAGAGTGTAGTTTCTGTTCATGCCAGGTTCAAAAAATTGATTGCTTGCTTGATTAACGATGACAGAGCCAATGGTCTTTTTATTTGCCAAGTTGTCAACGCCAAGGTACAGCATGTTTTCAAATTTACCGGCATTCAAGGCATGTCTGAGCTTGAGGTTGAAAATGCCATAACCGCTTGCATAGTCTGCATTGGTGTCGTTGGCCCAAATGCCTGATCTGGCAAGGAGATCCAATTGTATTTGGGTCCCGATATTGGATTTAATTGATGTTGCCTTAGCGGTCTGCCAAACCATGGAGGCAAACAGTTGGCGCTGAGCAATGCCAGGAAGTTGGTTGCCCGGTTGAATCAATAAATTTTGCCCAGAACTATTGATGGAATTGAATGCATTGACATAATTGGCACGCATGGCACTGAGCGACAATGAGCTTGCAAGTTGCTCATTCCAAGCCAACTTGTGTGTGAGTTCAATGCCTTCGCGAAGCGTTTTTCCAGCATTGCCATAGACGGTCTGTCCCGCTTTTGACAATTGCGCAATGATTTCATCATCGCTCTTGATTTGAAAGAGAGATGCGTTAAATAGTTGGTGAGTGCTAACTTTCCATTTGCTGCCGATTTCAAAATGTCTGCTGTGAGAGGCCAAAAGATTGGGGTTAAAATTTCCTTTGACATTTCCTGCGCTCAGGCTATAAGCCACTTCAGACAGGGCAGGAGTCTCAAAGCCTTTGCCTTCTTGGACATATAAGTTCAGTGTTTCGTTGGCATGCCATGTCAGTCCCAGTATAGGGCTGAGTGCTTTGTATTTCACACGACCCGATCCATCTCCGTCAGTGAGAAAATAATCTGCATTTTCAAGAGTAATTTCACTGTATCGGGCACCTGTGGTTAAAGACCAAGACTCCCCAAAGTGGGTGTTGGCTTGGGCAAAAAAATCTTGATTGCTGGATTGATTGAGTTCACTTCTAGTGAGACCGGGTTTAATTTGTCCAGCGAATGTGGGGCCGCCTTGGCGCAATTCAGCCGAGCGGTCAAATTCGCTTCCTATCACCCATTGCGTTTGAACTTCTTGGCTGAAAGTTTGTTTGGACTTCGCTTGAAGTCCAAAGCCCGAAAAATGTCTTCCCAGACCGACCCACGTTGAATTGATGGCGACAGAGGGCGTGGTGCTTGAGTTGGCCTGGTACTGTAAATTGTCTCTGGTGCCAGAGTACAACTTGGCTTGGATCGAGGTTTGTGCGTCAATGCGCTGATCAGCAACCACGCCGTATTGCTGCTGGCTGACTGTTTTGCGAGTGCCATCAAGCAAGGCGTTGGTGCCTGAAATGTTTGGGGAGTTGGCATATTGGGAGCTTGTCAATCCAAGCGGGTCTCTTGCCAAGGGCATGTCAAATGCATTGAAGATCCATTTGATTTTGGTATCGGGCTGAAGTTGTGAGGTGATGACAGCATTCAATTGCTGACGTTGGGCGTCAGAATTATCTCTAAACCCTTGAGTGCTGAAAGTGCTGTAGTCCGCCACGATACCGATATTGGCGCTTTTTTGTGACAGTTGGACATCTTTTCGTAAAAGACCATAAGAGCCCACATAAAGTTGAGAATTAAACATGGGTGTGGCTGTGGCCTCACGGGTAAAGGATTGAATCACCCCCCCTGATGCATTGCCATAAATCTGTGCCAAGGGGCCAGTCAAAACCTCAATGCGGTCCGCGGAGGTAAGGCTCACAGTAGAGGCTTGTCCTTGGCCATCAGGGGTGGTGGCTGGAATGCCGTCCGTAATCAACCGAATGCCTCTAAGGCCGAAGGCTGCACGGGCACCAAAACCTCTGATAGATATTTGCAAGTCTTGTGCGTAATTATTGCGCGACAAGGCCATCACGCCAGGAACTTGGTTCAAAGTCTCAGTGAGATTAACTTGTGGACCCGAGCCTGACAGTGTGTTGGCATCAATCACATTGATGCTGGCGGGCGTGTCGAACTGGGCTTGTCCCATCTTGCCTGCTTGAATTTCAATGCTTTGAATATCACTTTTAGGTGTACTTGTTTGTGCAAAGGAAACTTGTCCCTGAATCATGCATCCAAGTCCATGCAACGAAAAAATGCATACAAGGATGTTTTTATGGGTTTTGCTCATTGCATACGCGCCTTAAAAAAATGGCAAATTGTGAACTACCGAGTATAGATCGGTCAGCAGATTTTTTTAAATTCAATGCCTCCATGAAAACACTTATGTAAATGCTGATCTGTCTTGGTGTATGCCTTGCGTTGGAATATTCAGGGAGCGCCTTTGCGCAAAACCCACCGAGGGCTGATGTTTTTAAATCTGAGCGCCCTTGAAAAAACATTTGGAAAGCATGCTTGGTCGATATCAAACGGTATCCGTGTAAGGGGTGAGCATGGGCGCTAAAATCATTTAGGCTTTGGTTCAACTGGAAATTATCGCTTTGATGGTGTTCATGGATGTGGCCATGTATGACCTAGGTTGGGCTATTGCTTGGTATCGGATTTTATTGCGTCTTGGAAGTATTCCCCCCCCCCAAGTTCAGCTTTGCCTACAAGAGAGGAATTCCCGTTTGGCGTTAAAAAACCAAAGTTAAGCGTAAAGATGACGCAGTGGACCATCAAAGTGATATTGTCTAGGGAAATGACCCCAAGCATCTCGTTAAATTTGTTGGGGATTTGGACATTGTTTTCAACGAATTTGAGGATATAAGGATAAATTAGAGGTCAGCCCAGCTTTGCCTAGATACTTGGGACAACCCACGTTGGAATTGTCTAGTGAAGGCCTACAAAAAAATATTGCTAGGTGTGTACAGCCAGCAAGCCTAAAGGAATTTATGGACATTGATTTGGTCATTGCGGTTTTTAATGCCTTGCTCTTTGGATCCATTGTGGGAGTTGAGCGTCAGTGGCACCGCAGACTCGTAGACCTTAAAACGAATGCCTTGGTCGCTTTGGGAGCTTGTCTTTTTGTGTGGACGTGTAAGACAGGTTTGGTGTATCAAGACTCGGTAAGGATGGTGGGTCAAATCGTTGTGGGTGTGGGCTTTATAGGGGGTGGACTTTTGTTTCGTGAAGGTTCTATTACCAAAGGCATCAATACGGCAACCACCATTTGGTGTTGCGCTGCAGTAGGGGCTTTTTGTGGTTTGGGGCGCTGGCAGGAGGCTCTTTTTTGCTCATTGGGTATTGTTCTTGCCAATACGGTACTCAGAAAAGTAGCGCATCAACTCAACTTGAAAATGGGTGTGAATGACTATTTGGTGGAAACCATCCATTTCGAGCTTGAATGTGCTGTGCCAGATGCACACAGCGTGCAAGATAAATTTAACGACTTGATCAAGCTTAACAATTGTGAGATTCGATCTTTCGCTCTTCATCTAAAAGATCAGAATACGAGAAAGTTAAGTTACTCGCTGGCTTTTGATCAAGATAAGTTGGATGAAAAAATACACGCCTTTATTGAAACTCTCGTGTCTCAAGGAGTCCCCTCAGTCAAGTGGAGCAGGTAGTTTGTTGGACCTAGATCATTACCGAGGGATAAAGGGTTTTGATTGCTTATAGTTCCTCTCGAAATGCTCAAGATACACATGCGCCAGTTTAGGATTGTTCCAGTTGACAATCACGTTTTCTGAGTTTCGATGAGCTGCAGCTTGTGAGAAGTTATAGCTGCCGGTTTCAACCGTTTCTTTATCAATGATGATGGTTTTATCATGATGAATGGTGTAGGCTGAGATTGTGCGAACTTCACAACCCGCATTGGCCAACGCTGAAAGTGCGGCTTGGGCTTTGCCACTTTTTTCTTCATTAACGTTGCTTTTTTGATCAACAACCAGCACAACTAGAGCACCTCTTTTTTTCGCCCTCAACAAGGCTTGGGTGATGGGTGCACTCGTAAAACTGTAAGCTAAAACGCGAACTTCACTTCGGCTGGAATCAATGACCTTGACGATCAAGTCTTCGCTTCCTTCATTGGGTGAAAAGGCGACTTCAATGTGTCCTGCTGCGGGTATTTCGGTGCCAGCCAGTGCGTTGGCAGCACTGGTGGCCATGAAGACCCAAAGAAGGGAGGAGAAAAAATGCGCTGCAATTTGATGATTGATGGATATGGAAGTGTTCATGGTCGATGTTGAGAATGGGTTGGGTCAGTGATGTTGGGCTCAAAGACAATTTCATAAGTGTATCGCAAATGATTATTTTTTAGACTGCACTTGAAGGATAAGCACTCTGCTCTTTTATTTGATCCAATACCTTATTCAAAATTGGCCGTTCAATGGCTTCAAATCCCCGCTGCGTCACGCCTTTGTTGCATGGACTTTGCAGCACACCCCTGAGGAATTGTTGACGGTAGATAAAACCTTGACAGGGCAAGGTCCTTGGTCAAGCACATGCTCATCCCTGGATACTCTTTTGATGCGTCTAAAGAGCGTCAAGAAGCATTGGGTTTTGAGACTTGGATAGAGCGCTAACTCAGTCAAAGACGCATTTCTCAAGCGGGAGCCAGCGTCCTTGAAATTGCTCATTTGCGTGAGCACGATCGCTTGCGTCGATATGTCATGAAGCGTTTGCCCAAAACGCATCTCCCAAACGTATTGGTCATTCACGCAAAAGAAGACGGGGTGGCTAGTTTATCAAGCGTAAGGTGGTTGGAGAAGAACTGGCAATCGGGTCAAATACAGGTCATATTGCTTGACAACAGTTATCACATGATCACCATCGAGCACAGGTCTGCAAGGTCATTTTGGACTGCCTATCTGCCCAGCCTACTTCTACTTCTACTGAGTTCGACCCTGGTGGTGGACTGATTGTTTTGTCGGCAATATTGTTTCTTAAATTGAAAAAGGCCTAATGGGTATTAGGCCTTGGAGAGATAGAGTGTGGATAAAGAGGGGGGGCCTCATTTACCAGTCATCTGATCCACCTCCTGAGCTTGAGCTGTCATCCCAAGAGCTAGAATCGTTCACTCCAAAATTACTGCCGCCCATGTCGTAATTGCTGTTGGGTGTAGGTTGGAAGCCATTGTCTTGAAAGCTTTGTCCAGGAGGTGTGGGATTATTGCCATTGCCACTACCACTGCCATGTCGGTCACCCATCATGTTGTTCATCAAGGCTTGTCCCGCAACCATGCCCGCGCCCAATGCTGCGCCAGTAGCCAGACCACCTAAAATGCCCGATCCCATCGAACTGCCACCACCCATCATGCCGGGGCCGCCCATCATGCCAGGGCCGCCCATCATGCCCGGGCCACCCGTGGGGGTTGGACCATGACCGCTAGGTTGAAGCGCGCCGGCATTTCCACCATAACCAGGCATGGGGGCATAAACCTCTCTAGGACGCGTCATCATGCGAATGATAAAAAATATGAAGGCCAACGCCGCAAAGCCCAGGACCCAAGGCATATATCCAGATCCAGTTGAAGAAGATGGTGTGTTTTGATACGAATTGGCAGAAGGCTGTGCAACAGGTGCAGGCGCATTCAGCCTAGCCTCAAGGCCTCTCACGGCCTCTTGCTTGGCAAAGGGCAAGCCTGGGGCGAGTTTCTGGGCAATTTGTAACTCATCCTTGGCCGCTGCCAATCGGCCCTCTTTGGCCAATATCTCAGCATGAACGAAGTGAGCTTTGGCTGAGTTGGGGTGCTCGCTCAGAACTTGCTTCATCATGGCCTCGGCCTGACTGAAGTTGCCAGATTCGGCGGCTTTGTAAACCTCTGCCATGCTTGGTTCGGCCGCTTGAGCAAAACCTGTTAAAGCCATAACCATGCTAAGCGCCAAGGTTCTAAAGAGACGGTTTAAAAATTGGGAATTTTTCATGTAGGTCAACTCCTTTGTTAAGGTTTTAATTATTTGGGGATAAATTATGGCATTTCAAGTCCAAAACCCAATTATCAGATCAACGCTTATTTTGCACGAAATGAGGGGTTTTGGGGTAAATTAGGGTTATTGCCTGAATTTTTTAAGTTTAAATTTAAGATCAAAGCGTAAAAAAGAGGTTTATTTAAAAAAAACGAATGAAAATGCTTGTCTTTGCTTCAGCGCTTGCAAAGGTATTATTAATTATTATTGTCTACATTCACCATCATGAACTGCATTTTAAAAAATTCTTGGATTCAAAAATCAACAGCCTTAGGGCTGCTTTTTTTAATGAGCCTGCCTCAAATGAGCCACGCCTCTTTGCTTGACGAGGTGCAGGTTTATACGAACGACATCAACGAAGTCGGTGAGTGGGGCTTGGAGTTGCATTTGAATCGAACGCCCAAGGGCAATTTGCAGGCCTCATATATTGGAGAAAAGGTCAATGCGGGAGCGACTCGCTTGACTCCTGAAATTTCATTTGGGCTGTCCCGAACATTGGAAGCGGGCTTGTATCTTCCGTTGGTGCAAGGCACGGATGGAAAGATGGAGTTGGCGGGTCATAAATGGAGACTAAAGTGGTTGCCCATTCAAGCCGAACAAAATCAAGGATGGTTTGCAGGTCTGAATACCGAGTTCAGTCAGTTGAAATATGCCTTTTCTGACTCCACGAGGTCCGTTGAAGTGAGAACGATATTGGGTTGGAAAAACGAGGATTGGCTGTTGGCGACCAATCCTGTGTTTGGGTGGTCCGTCTCCAAAGGGTACACACACCAATCACCCGATTTCACTTTGGGTCTTAAAGTGGCCAAAAGATGGACCCAAGACTCAAGTTTTGGATTTGAGTACTACAACGGAACTGGGCGACTCAATGAGGTGCAACCCAATGCGCTACAAGATCGAACCTTATATATTGTTTGGGATCACGAGGCAGAGCCTCTTCGCTTCAATCTGGGCATTGGCAAAGGGATGAATGCCAATTCGGATGCTTGGACTCTTAAAAGCATCATTGAAGTTCCTTTTTAGGTTGAAAACTTGCTAAGATTGCGAGTTGCCTTCTAGATAGGGGGCAACTCGTTGTGTTTTGTCTTGTAAGGAAATTTTTTTATGTCTTCTTTGTTATCCAGTGCTTCTATCCCAGTATTTAAACTCATGTTGGGTAACTTGAAAGTTTGTTTAGAAAAGGCCCAAGCGCATGCAGTTCACAGGGGTTTTGATGCGCAAGTGTTTGTTGACTACAGACTTGCTCCTGATATGCTGCCATTTAAAAAGCAAGTTTTAATTGCTTGCGATTCGGCCAAGTTGTGCGTCGCTCGCATTGCTCAAATAGAAGCGCCAAAATTTGAAGACAATGAGACTGAGTTTGCTCAATTGATCGAAAGAGTGGGCAAGACACTCCAATGGATAGAGACTGTTTCTCCAGAGGCCATGGACCAAGGAGCGGGTCGTGAGATCACTTTTGCAGTGGGCAAGACCATGACCAAAACCATGAAGGCCGAAGATTATTTGACGCAGTGGGCCTTGCCCAATATGTTTTTTCATATCACCACCACTTATACAATCTTAAGGCACAATGGCGTGCCTTTGGGCAAGATGGATTATTTGGCAGGATCCCTCCCTGCTTGAGTCGGGTTAAAAAAAAGCTTGGCAGTGTTGACTTGAGTGAACCCTGCCTGAGCCCTGCCTGAGCCC
>Ga0114978_10000461_pt1 | contig 34486 bp, 36 predicted proteins | sample S_140212_EF_Meta_FD_87027 | JGI IMG/M metagenome (GOLD analysis project Ga0114978, IMG submission 87027) | Freshwater microbial communities from Lake Simoncouche, Canada to study carbon cycling - S_140212_EF_MetaG | ecosystem: Environmental > Aquatic > Freshwater > Lake | place: Lake...
CAAGGACAGGCTCAAGGTCAAGGACAGGCTCAAGGTCAAGGACAGGCTCAAGGACAGGCTCAAGGTCAAGGACAGGCTCAAGATGAGGAAGAAGGTCAAGGACAGGCTCAAGATGAGGAAGATGAAGAGGAATTACCAATTTAATAAAATAAACTTAAATAAAATATAAACCCATCAGAAATGATGGGTTTTTTTATTTAATATATAGTTTATATGAAATTCCTTAAAACATTTGAGAGTCATAGTAATGGAATATTAATTATAGTTGATGTTCAGAAGTCATTCAAGAAATACTTCTCAGAGATGTATTTGAATGAATTAAAGAAGTATTGTAATAACTTTCAAAGTGTTTATCAATTGTGGGACAATCATGTGGATGGTAGAAATGTAGATAAAGACTATTTATATGATGAAACTCCTGAAATTCCAATACATGATGACCTTTATCATTTTCCAAATCAAAAGGATTTAATTGAAAAAAGATATAACTATGATGTTGACGCTGATTTCTACAAAAGAATTTTAGACAAGTCGGTCTATGATGAAATTAGTAAAGGAGAAGAGGAGAAATCACTTAGAAAAGGAGATATATTTCAAACTAAGGAAGGAACGTTTATTGTATATGTTGGTAATAATCATAAGTGGCACCACCTTAGTAAAAAACTATATGATTTACTTTCAAGCTTAAAAGGGAGAATGGTTACTATAGTGGGGGGCGCTGATAGTGAATGTCTAGAGGATATTTATACAGCTGCAACATCTTTAGGTGTTGAGATAAAGAGAGATTGGAAATATATCTATACCGCCACAAGTTGCCCTATCCAATAAATCTATTTCCTTTAGATAAATTATCTTTTGCCCATAATGGCTGGAAATTACTATAATGATTTAATTTATATATTTCCTCGTCTGATTTAGCATAACTTATTGGTATTATATGATCTATATGCCACATTCCATAGTTTTTCCAAGTCATACCGTCTTTAAATTTCAATTCTAAATGAATTTTCAAGTCTTTGAATTCACATCCAATTATTTCCTCAGATTTTTTTGACTTTTTAATACCGTTTGATTTTATATAAGATGATATCATACTTCTTATAGTTGTCGATAATTTGAATATAATATCATTCTTTTTCTTATTTTTGTAGTATTTATTTTTACACTCATTACATTGAGCGGATAATCCATTTTTTCTACTCTTGTCTTTTATAAAATTTTCTATACCTTTTATATTCATACATTTTGTACAAACACTTTGATTCACATCACAAGAATCAAACATTCTCCTAATTGTTCTGATTTTTGAATTCGGATCATATTTTTTTAATTTTCTTTCTTTACTCTTACTCAATAGAATATCACGATTATCTTTATAATACTTATTGACTCTATCTTTTGACACCTGAGTATTCACACAATTTTTACACTGAGATCTATACCCATCTTTAGAATCCGATCTTTTTGAGAATTTAGATATCTCTTTTTCTTCTTTACATTTACTACATACTTTCATATTTTATATATTAAAACACGAAAGGTTCCTTTTGCCGTTGTCCTATCTAATTAGACTACACTAGCATAAACTTGATATCCAGCTATTTGGAAATTAATCACCATATATTCCAAATGCCTTGAAGGATGATCAAAAAAATCGACTAATAACTCATAATCTATACCCTCAATTTCCGGAATGTAATCCGATATTTGAGCTCGTATCTCAGCTTGTATTGCAGTAGCTGATAATTTAGTTTCATGTAATAGTAAAGTAAGATCTGCTCCAAAATTAGGCTCACAAAGTACCTCACCCTTATTAGTAAAAACAATCATCTCATATTTCTGAACAATAACTCTTATTAGATCATCCTCAATTAACTCAGGGTCTCTGAAATTAGGATGACCAAGATATCCAATATAAAAATCAATAAAGTTAAATGCAGCCATAGGTGAATTATATATTAAATATACTTTCCTACTTATTTTTCAATATGTTATTAAATTTACCTATTATTGTCATACCAAGTATTATAGGATCAGTAGATTCTTGTAATTTTGGACCATAGTCAGAAATAACGTAATTACACTCAAATAAATTATTAACATTTGTACGTTTTTGTTCGATATACCAATCAACAAATTGTTTACCTAAAAGTGAAATCATAACATCAATTTTATCCGGACCAAAACAATTCATTAAAAAATGATAAGTTTCATCATATTCTAAACTATCATTAAGAATTAATTGATATAAATCAGACTTTGTTTTAGCTGAAACATTGATAAACTCAGTTTGTTGACCACCCGTATCAATAAAATTCTGCAATTCAACTAGAACACTTCTAAAATCGGGAAACTTCTTTGTAATAATAGACACCAAATTTTCTTTTGAGATATCAAAATTCTCATCTGGTAGAATTGTACTCGATATTCTTTTGTAGATAGCTTGTTTTAGGTATTTTTCCTCATCAATACTTTGACAATCAAAATTAATTTGAGGAATCCTAGACTTGATACCATCTGAAATTTTATTAATGTGATTTGTTGTTATTATGAATCTAACATTCCTATTATACTTTTCAATAAAGGCCTTAAACGCATCTTGAAACTGAGCAGAAACTCTCTCAAACTCATCTAAGAAAATATATTTAATATCATCTACGGAATCCATCATAGGACTAAACTTACAAAAATCTTCTATCTGATTTCTCAAAATATCGATTGATGTAAAAAGTGAACTATTTAACTCTAAGTAAGGTTTATCTTTTGAATACTTTCCAATAAGTATTCTTGCTAACGATGTTTTACCGGTACCATAATGACCATAAAAAATGTAATTCTGAGAAACACCCTCGTTAAAATGATTTCTAATTCTTGGTAATAGAATAATATCATCAAGTGTTTTTGGTCTCCACTTCTCCCAAAGTAATAATTTTGTAACTGACATAATATTTTTATAAAATAACATTGTTTTTGTTTAAGATAAGAGAAATAAAAGTTTTTATATATAACCTACAATCGAATTAATTTATGATAGGAGAAAGATTTAATTTTGAAGATGTATTTTTTAGAGACTTAACTGTTTGTGTTCTAGATACACTAGAAGGTCAAATTAAATGGATAAATAGATTTTCCAAGGGAGATGTTTTTGTTCAAGTACCAATATACTACTCACTTACAGGTGATGAGAGATTTCTACTTGACACATTTCAAGACGATATAGTTTCGGAAAATAGATTTGTCGAATTAAATACTGACATCATCCCAAGAGGTCATTTAACAATGACTGGATTTAACATCAGAGGAGACGAATTTGCCAATCCAAACGTTTGGTTAAGAATGGTAGTCGAGAATGAAAAGGAAATAAGAAAAGTTTTAGCTAAAGTAAGAGCTGTCCCAATAACAGTCAATTACGAACTTACTATAAAACTAGCAAGTGAGATTGATACATTTAAGTGTAGTCAAGCTATAATGGACACCATGTGGTTATATAAATTTATGTATTTTGAGCATAACTTTATGAATATTGATGCTGTAATATTAATGCCAGATACAAATCAAATCACACTCGCTAGAGAAAAGAATTTAACATCTGATAATAATATAGAGTTAAAGGCTTCTTTTGAGGTACAAACTTACTATCCAGCATTTAGAAAAGATAGAATAAGCATGGAAGGATATCCAGTTTCTTATGGTGATGGGGCAACTTATGACGGAAATGAATGGGGAATAGATGGATATCCCGAGAATATGCTTGAACCACAGCCAACAGGAGGTCCAAATCCACCATTCTACAGATTTCCAGATCACTGGGCACAACCACCAGGATTTCCTGGTGCTGTACCAGGACCACCATATTATCCATTTCCTGGAGGCCCGAGACCAAATGATGGTGGAGCAACTGCTCTATCAGGAACAACTAGTTTTACAGATTTTCCAAATGATACTACAAACTCGGGAACAAATCCTGGTCTGAATGGTGGACCACCGACAACAAATCAAGATTATTTCTTGTATGCACCTAAAAGAACAAGATGGTTTAATAATATATTAAAAGCTCGAGATGCAGCAAGATCTAGAACTGTAAATACACAAACACCGTCGTCAAATTCAGGAAATAGTAATCCCCCAAGTGGACCAAATGTATAGAAATAAAAATGGTAAAAAATCACTTTTTATACGTAATATATAGATTAAATAAAAAAAAATATTTTAAAATATGAAGAATCTTAAACTCGAACTGTTTAACTTCAAGAAAAATCTTTCACTTGACCAAGAAGATATTTCTGTTATTATAGAAGGACACATGAATGCTTGTAATGAACACTCAGAAAAAGCTATAATTAGCTCTCTTAATGAGAGACTTAAAGTTTTCACTTATGATAGAAGTGTTAAATCACTTCTTGAAAATCTTAATGATGATATGAAAAACTATGAACTTTTATATGAATTAAAAAGTTTATATAATGTTCTAAACTCTCAAAATCAAGGTGAGATGTACAGACAACCTATTAACGTTTTATTACAAACAATCAGTTTAGATTCTGATCAAGATAGAATGTCTAAAATACTTAATGAACTAGCAATTTACGACTGGGTTCCTGAGATTAAATTATTTGTTCATAACCTTACTAAATCTCCAGAAAAAAGAACTAATCTTTTATCAGGTGGAAAAGGTGAATCAATTTTCACAATTGTTGAACAAGTTGAAGATGGTCATATTGCATTGATAAAAGATTCTTGGTTTATTTTAACAGAAAATAATATTGAAAAAACTCTTTTAGAAAATCATGTTAAAAATGAAGAAGACTTAACAAAACTTAGAACTCTTGAAACGGCAATGAAATATGCTACTATAACAGAAGATAGAGTTAACTTCAGAATTTCTGAATACTTAACACTTGGTCTTTCAGTTTCTAAAAAAGGTGGACTTTTCATCAATGACGATGAGATGAACGAAGAAACTACATTAGAAAGTCTTTTCTCTTCTCCTATCGTTCCAATTGTAAACAAAAACTTTTACCCAGTTTTACAAGAAGTTTCTGAAAACTTAGATAAATTTGTAGAACTAGATGTTGTTAAAAGAGTTGGTAACTTAGTAAATCCTTATTTAGAGTGTTTTGCTTTTAACTACAAGAACGCTATCTTTCTTTACAGATGTGATGAGAGATATGGTAACTCTTTCTTCAAATACGAATCAGCAATTGAATTAGTAAATGAAGTAAGAAACGAATTAAATTATGACTTAACTTATTTCTATGAAAATAGACTAAGTAAAGAAGTTATCGTTAAAAGAAAACTAGAAGATAAAGAAAGAGAAATCAGTCTTAAATTAGAAGATGTTCAATTTAACATGGAAAAAGTTAAAGGTTCTATCCAAATGATTGGCGAATCAGAAGTTTTAACTACTGCTCTTAAGAACTTAAACAAGAGATCAGAGGTTTTAACATCAGAACTTGAAGGTATTAAAGAATTACAATATAAAGAAAGAATTAAACTTTAATTTTAATTAGATATTAAAAAATCCTCAAAGAAATTTGAGGATTTTTTATTTTTAAAACTTTTTTAGTTAATTAATATATAACATGAAAGCATTCCCAAAAAAGAGTTCAGTCTCTTACAAAAAATAAATGCTAAATTAATGTATTTAAATAACAAAGACCTTTATGTTGAAGTAATAATATCTAAAGCACAAGGAAAACTAACAAGAAACGCAGAAAAAATGTTAGAACTACTAGCTAAAAAGACGATAAAAAAAATGAGATATTGGTCTAACGATGATAAGTTAGATTGTTACCAATCGGGTTTATTAGATATGTTCCAAAACTGGTACAATTTTAACGAAGATAAATCAGTTAACGCATTTGCTTATTTCACAGAAGTATTTAAGAGAGGTATAGCAAAAGGTTATAACGAACTTTATAAGAAAAAAGGTGATAACGACCACCTAATTAAATTAATCTCAATAGAAGGATCGAATGACGGAATGGGACTACACTCACTCTAATATCAATCTTAAAACAGAAGAAACAAAAGTAAAAAATTCAAAACATATTTAAAATAAAAAAACCACTCATTTGAGTGGTTTTTTCTTTATTATTTATATTAAGCTTCAGTTTCAACTTCAGAATAAACAGTTTGTAACATTCTTTCAGCAACTAAATAAGGATCACAGTTTGATGATGGTCTTCTATCCTCAAAATATCCTTTTCCTTCAACGATTGATTGAGCTGGAATACGAATTGAAGTGTCTCTTGTGCTAAATCCATAACTAAAATCATGAATTGAAGATGTTTCATGTTCTCCAGTCAATCTCATATCATTGAAAAGTCCATAAACCTCAATGTGTTTGTTATGATTTTCTTCTAATTTTGACATAGTTTCTTTGATGATATCTAATCCACCTTCTTCTCTCATTTCTTTAGTAGAGAAATTAACATGACATCCAGTTCCATTCCAATCACCCTTTAACGGTTTAGGATGGAAAGACACATTTGTATTCCATTTTTCAGCAACTCTTTGTAGAATATATCTCGAAACCCACATTTGGTCAGATCCATTCAGTGGTGTTACTGGACCAATTTGATACTCCCATTGTCCTAATAAAACTTCAGCATTGATTCCAGAAATTTCCAATCCGATTTCCATACACATACTCATATGTTCTTCTACGATTTCTCTACCAACCACAGAGTCTGCTCCGATACCACAATAGTAATCACCTTGTGGTCTTGGTGTGTTTGATAAATATCCTGAGTGTGGATCTAAAGTGAATCCTAATGGAATACCTTCTCCTATTCCAAATGGAACCTCAGGTTTATGAGTAAGAGTATATTCTTGTTCCCAACCAAACCATGGCGATTCTGACTTTTCAAGTTTATTTAAACCAAGTTCAGATGTTTTTTGAGCCAATTTGTGTCTCATATTTGATGAATGTGGTGTTCCGTCCGGATTCAATACAGAACAAAAAACTAATTTGTTTGGACCTTTTCTAAATGGATCATATGTCACAAATACAGGTTTCAATAAACAGTCAGTGTTTTCACCTTTTCCGGCTTTTGCTTGTAATGTTGAACTTCCATCAAATGACCAAACAGAATAGTCAGATGGTGTCATTGAATCCACATTATCAACAATTTTAGTTTTACTCCTGAGTTGTTGGGGCTCAGACCCATCTAACCAAATGTACTCTAATTTAATTTTCATATATCGTTTTTTTTATTTTATTAAATAAAGTAAACTTTGTTTATCACCAACCATATATTTAGTAAATTTTTTCACTATGAATAAAGCTATTTTACAAATCTGGGAAGAGTCAAGTATTGATAATAATATTTTACCGATTGGAGGAACATTACACATAGATACTAAAGAAAGAAATGAGTATGTTAATAGAATATATGCTGGTAGAGACTCAAATCAAATTCCTAACAGATACGAAAGAATATCGGGGAGTGAAGTAGAGGCTTTTATAAATGATTCTATCTTTAATATACTTTTGGATAAAAAAACCATTATATTAGAAGAATATGAATTAAATAACTTAGTGAATATGAATGAAATTATTACAGAAAATGATTAACATCATAATATACACACTATCACTATTATTCGTATGGAGTAATATTTATTATTTACTGAATTACGAAAGATTGGATAAAAGATTTACAGAAAGAGATAGAAACTCAAAAGTAGATTTAGTTTATTATATCACAAAAGTTCTTTTCTGGATGTGGTTAGTAGTTGGTTTATTCACACCAATGAAATATACATTCCTAATTATGTTAGGAATAGTTTTGATAAGAATTCCAATATACCATATAAATAAAAAGTTAGCTTCTATTTGGTTTAGATTAACACCACCATTCTATATAATATTAATGATTCAAATTTTTATAGAAATATTTAGACACTAAATTTCTTTAAGTGAAGCTCAGTAATAATGATAAACTCATATCCCTTTTTATTACACCAATTTATCATTGTCTCCCATTTATTTTTATTTTTATAGGCCATCTTTAAATCATACTCAAAGTTTTTAAGTTTTTTTAATCCTTTATCAGGAACTGTCAATCTACCTTCATTTAAGTCTTGTACCATTTTATACTCTTTCATAGGTTTCACCTCAATAACAACCTGTTTAAGTCTATCATCCTCTAATCTCATCTCATAGTAAAAATCAGGATAGTAACAATGTTCTTTAACTTTTGAATCTCCATTCTCAAAATGTGTCATTTGATAAGGTATTCTCATGCACTCAGCTCCCCATTTGGTAATCTTTGAATTATTATCTAACCAAGTCATAATCTTTTTCTCCCAAGAACTTCTAAAATAAACACCACCTTGTGTGTTTAGTTTAATGACTTTATCTTTAAACTTTGGTATGTAGTTTCCTTGATTATAATTAGAGTTATTTGGTTTAGAATTAAGCATTGCTTTTATTTTTATATATAAATAAAATACTTCCAACATATGGGTGATTTATACGAAAGAGTAAAACTAAGTCTATTAGTACATGGTAATGGGATAGAAGATAATTTTAGAAATAACTCTCTTTTTCTTTATGAGAAATATCAACAAAGTGATGATTTGGTAAAAAATATGCCAGTAAAAAATATTAAAGAAGGTAATTTTTACTTTCTACACTACAAAGATGACTCAAATTGGATGAAATGGTCTCCAGTTTTTGTAGCGTCGAGTAAAAAATTCTCCAATAAAATAGTACTATACTGCGTAAACTTCAACTTTATACCACTTGAAATCAGAGTTGCTATTTTTGATAAGTACATAAGAGATGAAGATATAGAAAAAGACACACCTCTTAAAGTTTCCTATGAGGGAATGTATAACGAATTAAAAGGACTAGGATTTGAGTATGCTCTCATGGAGTTCAATTCAATACAAATAGCTTTAGTTCATAAAATAAACTTAGAGATATTACCAAGATTTCTATATTCACAACATCCTAAAAATGTTTATGATCCGAAAAAACTAATTACTATATGGCAAGCTAAAATCTCTACAAAAGAAGAGAGACATAAAGAGCTTATGATAAGTAATATAAGTGAATGGTATGATGTAAATAAAGAATTAACAGACAAATATAATGTTTTATCAAACCACATTAAAAGAATAAGAAACAGTCAAATCAAATATGGTAGATAGTTTGGAGAGACATTTAAAATTTAATATATAATCTAAATTTATACCTTAGTTAATAAATGGCAACATACAACGAATCCGGAATGAATTCTAGTCTTACTATGAATTCAGCCATAGAGAATAGAGGTCTTTTTAGTAGAATTCTAAGAACTCTTTCTAATTATGGAATGAATTATGATGATATGATCATCAGAAATCAAGTAGGTATTGGTATAAATGAAGATCCTTACGCATCGAAAGGAAATAGTATGTACGATTTCTTTTCACAAAGAGCAGTATCATCCGTATTAAACAGAAAATCAATTCCCTACCTTGATAAATCATATGCTGATAAAAGAAGAATCCTAAGAGAATATTCCATTAAAGATGAGATTAGAGACTTCGTATCAACACTAACTGATGAATCAATTGTTTACAACGATGATAGAGACTTTTGTTCACCAAAAGCATTATCATCAGACTATTCTCAAGAAATAAAGGATAAATACCAAGAATACTTCGAGAAAATATACAACAAATACGGATTCTCAGATAACATTACCGCTTGGTCAATGATGAGAGACTTTTTAATTGATGGTTATTTAGCAATAGAGATAATCTATGATGATAAAAAGAAAAATATAATCGGATTTAACAGATTAAGACCTGAGACTTTAGTTCCAGCTTATGAACCAGCGATAGGACATCTTTGGATTCAATTTCCTGAGGATCCTCAATTAAGAAGAATATTTTTAGATTCACAAATTGTTTATATTTCATATTCAACTCAGAATGACTATTCTGAGACATCTTATGTAGAGGGACTAATAAAACCTTATAACCAATTAAAAATTCTTGAACAAACAAGAATTATGTTTAACATCATAAACGCAACTGTTTATCAGAAATTTACTATTCCAATTAAAGGTTTATCAAGACAAAGAGCTGAAGAACAAATTGGTCAACTAATACACGATTATTCAGAAGAAGTAGAATGGGATGAGTCTTTAGGTACTTTACAAATTAACGGAGCTAAACACTTACCATATAACAAACAAATTTGGTTTCCAGAAGGAGACGGTGGTACACCTAATATGGAATTAGTATCTCCACAAGGACACGACTTAAATGATGAAACTATGTTATCTTGGTTTTATAAAGCTCTTAAAAGAGCATCTAAAATTCCAATAAGTAGATTTGAAGGTGATAACGGTGGTGGTAATCTTATAACAGACGCAGCTGAGATGACAAGAGATGAGATTAAATTTCACAACTTTGTTAGTAGATTAAGAGCCAATTTTAAAGAAATAATTGTTAAACCAATTAGACTTCAACTGTTAATTGAATTTCCTGAACTGAAGGATGATGAGATGCTTATGAATCAAATTGATGTAGAATTCTACACAAATCAGGTATTCGAGGAGTGGAAGAAATTAAACAATCTAACAAAGAAATCTGAAATCGTAGGAACTTTACTTGGTGTAATGAACGGAGAGAAACCTTACTTCCATATTGAATGGATTATGGATAAGATATTTAAATTGACACCTGAAGATAAAGCCGAAAATCAAAAATACTGGACAAAAGACGCATCGAATATAGCTGCCGCAGCTACCGCAGAAGGAGGAGCACCAGCAGAAGGTGGAGAAGTACCAGCAGAAGGTGGAGAAGTACCAGCAGAAGGTGGAGAAGCACCAGCAGAGGGTGGGGAAGCACCAGCAGAAACACCACCAGCAGAAGGCGGTGGAGAAGCAGAAGGCGGAGGAGAATTTGAGTTCTAAAAACTCTCTAAGACATTTTTATCAAAATCAGTTAGTGAATCTATACCTCTTTCGTTTATCTTATCAAGAACTATATCAATATCAGTATAATTGAATTTAAATTCACTAATTAAGTTTATTACTCTTGATACAATAGGCTTTTTAAATTGATTCTTATAAGTAATTCTAAAAGGAATATCATAGAATACTTCTTTAGTTAAATCAACAAACTCAAAATTTATAGAAAATCCTTTATAACATTCAGATAATTTAGATAGATGATAATCATCAATAACACAAAACATACATTCTAAATCATTATCATCTGTGTATTCAACAAAATCAAAACTTGAGTATAAATTTTCTATCCTTTTTACATCAGACACAGACATAGTAAATAAAATCTCATTGATTTCACTCTGAGTAGATTTTGTTTTTACATTTATGAAATTCATGCTACTTGTTTAGGAAATTGAAAATAAAAATTATCTATTTTTTCTTCTATATTTTTATGTTGATGAAGTTTTAAATCTATACCTGATTCTAATAGGTTTGATATTATTTTTCCCCATTTAGTTGTCAATAACTTTATTTCAACATTTAATTTAAGAACTTTGTTGTTTTGGATTACAAACGTCATCTTTTGTATCACCGAACACACATTCACAAGACTTGTAATAGCAACATCAAAATCATCAGAAGCACTAACATATAAAACACTATGGTTATTTGGAATCTCGACTTGAAATTCAATTTTCTTACCATCCTCTAGTAATTGAGTAAGATTTATTTCTCTTTTATTTTCTTTCCAATTTGAAAATCTTGATAGAATATCCTCATAGTCATCTATCTTACTATTAAATAATTCTATCTCGAATGTCTTTTCCATTAGAAAATAGTAAAGTCAACTTGTTTTTTCTCCAAATCTACCGACTTAACAACAATTTTAATTGGATCACCTAATCGAATTTTATTACCAATCTCATCAGTAACAGTATAATGTTCTAAATCAACTTTAACTTTACCAATAGACTGAAATCTAATCATACCCTCACACTTACTTTCAACTAGTTCTACATAGATTCCCCAATCAGTAACACCAGAAATGATACCATCAAATACATTACCCAATTTATCAATTAAATACTCAGCTTGTTTATATTTAATTGAATCTCTTTGAGCTTTCGCAGCAATAAGTTCTCTAGCAGAACACCATTGAGCCTGTTCTTCAACTTTTTGTGGATTTCCTTGATTCTTTTTACTTAGATAATCAAATAATATTCTATGAGTAATTAAATCAGGATATCTTCTAATAGGAGAAGTAAAATGTGAATAGTGAGTAAACCCTAACCCATAGTGTCCAATATTTTTTGTAGTATATTTGGCTTTAGACATACATCTTGTCACCAATGTTTCTATCATATTTTCTTCAGGAGTATCTTTAATATCCAATAAAAGTTGATTAATTGATTTCTTCAACTCATCTCCTTCTCCTTCTATTTTTACATCATGCCCGAAGTTATTACAAACACTAACTAGTTGTTGTAGTTTATCCATATTAGGAGTATCATGAATTCTATAAACATTATGCCATTGAGAATCATTTAATAATTTAGCAACATATTTATTAGCCAATAGCATAAACTCTTCAATAAGTTTATTAGACTCTTTTTGATGTTTAAAATAAACACCTATTGGTTTTTTATTATCATCTGCTAATTTAAATCTAACTTCAATACCACCCATCTCAATCGAACCATCCATAATTCTCTTTTTTCTAATTTTCTGAGCTAATGTATTTAATAATCTAACTTCTTTAGAATAATCACCATCAGCTCCTTCTATTATTTCTTGAGCATCTTCATAAGCAAATCTTCTATCAGAATGTATTACTGTTTTACCAAACCACTTATCTAATATCTTACCATCAGAATCAATAGTCAATACAACAGAAAAAGCTAATCTATCTTCATTAGGTTTCAATGAACATATTCCATTACTTAATCTTTCTGGTAACATCGGAACACATCTATCAACAAGATAAACAGAAGTGGCTCTCTTAAAAGCCTCATCATCTAATTTAGTACCTGGTTTAACATAGTGACCAACGTCAGCAATATGAACTCCTATCTCAAATTTATTATTAGATATTATTTTAACGGAAAGAGCATCATCGAAGTCTCGAGCATCAACTGGATCAATAGTAAATGTTACCACATCTCTCATATCTTTTCTAGATTCTATTTCTTTTGGAAATATAACCTCAGATATTAATTCAGACTCATTGATAACTTCTTGTGGAAATTCAACAGGTAAACCATATTCTATCATAATAGAATTCATCTCGGTGTTATTATCACCAGAATCTCCTAATATTTTAACAATTTTTCCACGAGGGGATTTAGTTTCTTCCCACTTAGTTAGTTCAACGACCACTTTCTGACCATCTTTTGCAACTAAGCCACCTTTTATATAAAAGTCAGTATAAATTTTGGGATTATCAGGAACAACAAATGTTGTTTTTTTTCCTATTTGGACTCGACCAACAAATTGAGTTTTAAATCTTGATATAACTTCTACAACTTTTGCCTCGATCTTTCTTTCACCATTGAATAGTTGAACTCTAACAGTATCTAAATGTAATGAGTTAAGTGTATTTTTTTTGTATATAAAAACTTGTTTGTTGTCGATATTAATGGAAGCATTTCCATTTTTTGAGAATTCTATCTGTCCAGTATAGAATTCTCCTTCTATAAATTGAATCATACATGACTCTTATTGAGAATTATCAATTTGTTTAGTTTTCTTTGATATATTATCAACACCGTATTTGTTAAGTAGTGTTTTTTTCATCTTTGTCATCACCTTTTTATTCTGAATAGGATAATCTACACCAAAGTTTTCCTGTAAAGTTTTCTTTCTTTTATACTCTGAACACTTTCTACAAAAATATTCTCCCCAATTATTATCGTATTTAATATAATTTTTATAAATAACTTCTTTTTCAACATCACACTTATCGCATTTGCAAGTTATTTTGTGATGAGACCCTTTAGAAATTAATTCTATTGGTATTGTTATAAATTCACCAATAGATACATCATATCCCATATCCTCATAATACTGATAATTAGACTCAGTAATCTTAATATTTATTTCTCTTGTAAGGATCATAAAAAACCAGAAAATTTTAAGGTATTTATTAAAACTGTTTGTCTTCCTCTGGTAATTAAATTACCCTTTTATTAAAAAGATATTAGAGTGTCCATAAAAAATCCACCTATGTTTTTTTTGAATAAATAGTGATTTATATATACTCTGAACTTTAAAAAATAATTATTTTAAATGAAACCAGTTTTAATAGTAGAAAACTCAACTAATTCACTGATAAGAGAAAATTCCTCTACAAATGGAAAATATGTATTAGGTGGTACGTTCACAGAATTTGGCGTAAAAAATCGTAATGAACGTATTTACACTGCAGATAAATTCTTACCAGCTTTGAATGAGTTAAATGAAAGAATGAGCAGCTTAGGTGCTGTTTATGGTGAGTTCGACCACCCAGATGTTTTTGACACCTCTTTGGCGAGAGCTTCTCACATAATCAAAAAAGCCGAATACATCAAAGAACAGAATATTGTTTCTGGTGAAATCCAATTACTTAGTACTTATTGGGGAAAAGAAGCAAAGGCATTAGTTGATGACGGATGTCCTGTGTTTGTATCTTCAAGAGCAGCGGGTATCACAGAGTCTGATGGTTCTGTTTCACTTAAAAAATTATTCACATATGACATCGTTGCTGACCCAGGATTTGCATCTGCAAAAATGAGTGTTAAAGTATTAAACGAGTCATTAGGTTACAACGACCCAAAATCTAACTTTAGGATATATGAAATGTCCGATGAGTCAAAAATAAATGAATTATTCAACATGAACACAAACGACTTTGTTACAAAAAAACAGTTGACTGATTATTCTAAGTATTTAGTAAATGAACTTGCTACTACTAAGAAAGAAGTCAAATCGGCAATTTCTAAGGGTAACTTAACTCCTAAGAAACTAGAACAACTTTTAGAGTATTATGAAGAGCTAAATAGCTCTAATTCTCAAGTTGTTAAATATCTTGACTATTTAGCTGAAAAAGTTCAGATAATAGTAAATGAAAATAAAACTCTTAGAACAACTACTGAGAAATTAGTTAAACACAATGATTATTTAGCTGAAAATCTTGAGAAAGCTATTAACTATTCTGAGTATGTAGCTGAAAACTTAGATAAGAACATTGAATACTCTGAGTATTTAGCTGAAAACTTAGATAAGAACATTAACTATTCTGAGTATATCGCTGAAAATTTAGATAAAAACATTTCTTACTCTGAATACTTAGCTGAAAATTTAGATAAAAACATTGAATACTCTGAGTATTTAGCTGAGAATTTAGATAAGAATATCGCTTATTCTGAATACATCGCTGAAAACTTAGATAAGAACATTGGTTATTCTGAATACTTAGCTGAGCACGTTGATAACTCAATTGCTTATTCTGAATACTTAGCTGAGCACGTTGAAGGAAACATCGCTTACGCTGAATACATCGCTGAACACTTAGATGATAATATTGCTTACTCTGAGTATATCGCTGAAAATCTTGACAAATCAATTAACTACCAAGGAATGATTGTTGAAAAATTAAATGGTGGTAAATTAAACGAATCAACAGAAGATGCATTCCCTTCTTTATCAGCAGCAGGATTTGAAAATGTTGAAGATGAAAACGAAGAGAATGATGAAGAAGCTTATAACCAAGAGTCTCACGAAGAAAATGAAGAAGAAAATGAATACAATGGAGTTACTGAAGTAAATCCATCACACGTTCATTCACACAAAGATGAAAATGAAGAAAATGAAGAAGAAGTTCATTCACATAACTATGAAGTTGGTGGACACGAAGATTCTGAATTATCCGAATCAATTAATAAACTTATTGAAGAAGCTAAAAAACGTAAAGTTTCTGAAACAACCGACTTGAACTTCTTAAAGTTCTTAAACAAGTCACAAGTAGATAGTTTTTATGCACTATCAGACGACGAACAGGAAACTGTTAAACTTCACATAAACGAAAGAAGTTATTTCACATCTAAGGATGTATTAAGTCTAATCTCTGAAGCACTATCAACTAAAAACGAAACTCTTGAAGAAAGAGTAATCAGATTGATGCCCGAAAACGTTAAGCCAGTCTGGGAAAATTTAACTGAATCTGGTAAAAAATCTATCTTATCACAAGCTAGACTTTACCCTGAAGAAGTTTTAATGACAGAATCTCAAGTTGAACATTTTTGGTCAACAAGAAATCTGAAGAAAAATGAATCAGTTACTAAGAAATTGGTTTCTCATGAAGCTTTAATCCAAGAGGATAAACTTTCAGATAAAGAAGCTCAATCTATCTTAGAAAGATTCAGAAACATTTAATCTATAAAAAATCCACTATATCGAAATACAGATAGGGCAAGGGTTATATATAGATAACAAAAAAAAATAAAAATTTAATATGTCACACATTAGAATAGACAAATCAAAAGCTATCAAGAAGTGGTCTCCAGTTTTGGAAAACATGGGTGTTACAGGTGAAAGAGTTGAATGGATGGCTGAATATGCCGAATTTCACTCAATCAACGAAAACGCATATGTTAACGCTTCTAACGTTTCAGGTATGGGAGCTGTTACAGCACCAAATCCTTCTTCATTAGCAGGTAGCACATTAGGAACAAATTGGTCATCAAACTCAGGAACTTTAGGTTCAGGAGATGTTGGTCAAAACCTTTTACCAGTAGCTATGAAAATAGCAGCTCAAACAATCGGTTTAGATTTAGTAGCTGTTAAACCTACTCCAGGTCCAAAAATCGATTTACTTTACGTAGATTTCCGTTATGATGATTCTAACTTAGGAAACGCTGACGAAAGACCACAAGTATTCAAGTTAAACGCTGGTGCTACTGCATCTGCACTTGCTACGGCAATGTTAACTGGAAACGGTGCTACTGTTCTTCAGTCTTCTGGTGGTTTACAAAACGGACCTTACTATTACTCTATAGGTACTACAGGTGTATTGAACTTAGGATTCACTGTATCTACTACATTAAATGCAACTGCATCTAAACAAGAAGTTGTTGAATTCTTAGGATTCTCTCGTATCGATGGTTTCCCAATGTTTAAGACTTACAGACAAGCTAACACATCTCACACAGGAACTAATCCTTATACTACTACTCCAACTCCAGCTACGTGGGGATTTGATCAAAACAGAAACACATTCGCTGCTAACACGTCAATGATTTCACAAATCACTTCTATCGCTGGTGTTGCAATTGGATCAGGATTCGCATCTATCGAATTAATATCAGCTCTTGAAGACCACATCCCAGGTTTCTCTGCAAACTGGACTCAAGCTGGTTCTGGATTCAATGGTCAATACCCAATGAGTCGTGAGGCTGATGACAACAGTTATGCTGGTGTAATCGGACCAAAAATCTCTTCTAAATCAATCGCAGTTGGTACTGTTGAAGTATCTTCAGCTCTTAGAAGAACTGAAATCGAAGATATCAAAGCTAACACTGGTATGGATATCGTACAAAAAATGGAAAGTATTCTTGTTAACGAACTTTCTCAAACAATCTCTAGACAAATCGTTGCTAAGATTTTCGAGATGGGTGATCTTAACAGAACAGCTGCTCCTCTTTACACAGGTGCTGCTTCTCCAGGTATCACTGGTCAAACTATCTTTGACTTAGATACTAACTACGTTACTTTAAGTGGTGGTATCGGTGGTGAAACTACTCACGCTGTACAACGTAAGCTTATCACTAAGATTGCTCACGCTTCTAACTACATCGCAACTGAAGGTCGTGTAGGTCCAGCTCAGTATGTAATTACTAACGGAGGTCTTGCTGCATCTCTTCAAGACATCGCTGGTTACACTATCAATCCAGTTAGATCTAAATTGAACGCATCTGGACAATTATACCCTGTAGGTTCAATCGGAGATATCTCTATCTACGTTGATCCATATATGAAATATAATGACAACAGAATCGTTCTTGGTAGAAAGAACAATCCTGACCAACCAGGTATCATTTTCGTACCTTACTTAATGGCTCAGTCAATCTCTGTTATCTCTGAAGCTACATTCGCACCAAGAATGTTGTTACGTTCAAGATACGCAGTTGCTGAAGTTGGTTGGTTCCCACAAAAGCAGTTTATGACTATCAAAGTTAAAGATGCTGCTGGCTTCCTTAACTAAGATATATAATCTTAAAAGAAAAAAGACTCGGAAACGAGTCTTTTTTTTTGCTATAAAGGTTAGTAAATAAAGAAAAAAGAAAAAAATGAGTTTTAAAAAGAAATATATAACTAAAAATAAGAAATAAAAATATGTCAAGACCCTACGTAAATATTAACTCGGTAAGTTATAACAGCACAAATGATGTTTTAACATTAGACATCACAGCTCTTAGATTAAGAGGAGCATCTACATTAAGCATCGGTGGATTAACAACATCACAAACAATATCTTTGTCTGATGGATATTATAATAATAGTTCATTTACTTTTTCTGCAAACATTGAAGCAGCAACTGCAAGTGGATTACCATCAACAGCTACCTTTACACCAGCAACTGCTCAATTTGAGTTCTCTGGAACCGCATCTGGTGGAACAACTAAAACAAATCTTAAGATATCTTTATGGCCTGGTCCAGTAAACGTATTCGGGGCAGGTGGATATACATTCTCTTCTACACAAAGTATATCAACAGCATTAGCTACATTAAATGCTAACGTAAGTGCAGTACCGGTTGGGGTTACATCTTCAGTATCAGGAAATACATTAATATTTACAGCACCATCTGAAACAGGAAAGTATTATAATGGCAATGATGCTAAAGTTTCTGCACCTGGAGCATCAACACTTGGAACATTAGGGTTTACATTCTCTGCTAGTGAATATAGTGGAACTTGGAATGGAGGTGTTACAACATTATCTTTAACATTTAGTTGTGGATTCGGAGAATTTGCTACAGAACCTATTAGTATTTAATTATAAAATAATAATAACAATAAAACCCTCATATGAGGGTTTTATTGTTTTAAATAATTTAATATATAAGATATGATTAAAAGATATAATAGTTTTAACGAATCAAAAAAGGATAAATTTCCAAGTATTCAGAAAAAGGAATACTTTGGATATACAATATTTATTGGTAGAGATGCTAAATCAAATGATTACCTAACATTTAATGTAGCTGATAAAGAAGATATTTGGATGCACGCAAAAGGATTTCCAGGAAGTCACGTTGTAATTAGAGTAAGAGAGAATCTACCAACACCAGAAGTAATCAAATACGCAGCTGAATTAGCAAAGAAAAACAGTAAAGCAAATAAAGAAAATGATGTAACTGTTGTTTATTGTCAGTCTAGATTTGTGAAAAAAGAACCTGGGATGAATGATGGTCAAGTAAAAGTAGATTATAACAATTCCGAAGAAGTTATTATTTAAATTTAATATATAAAACTATAAATAAATTATAAGAAAATGAGTGATCAATTACCAAAAATAAAATTCTCAGAAAAGATATTAAAAATTTTTAAGGAATTAGAAGATAATGATTCATATTTAGCATTTGAGTTAATGTATATGACTGAACCAGGAAGTAAATACTTTAATGGTTTAAGAGTAACGGATGTAGATGTTTCTAAAAATGATTATCACTTTAATATAACAGTTAATGGTAAAGTAACACCTATGAAAATAGGCAACTTTATAAGATACTATTTTAAGAATTTATTTACACAATCAGATATTTCAGAATTTGCGAATGATTATACGTCTTTAAGTAAAGGACAATCACCAACATCAGCTTCTGTAAATAAAATTGAGAAAAAAGAATTTGTTTATGATCCAAAAGATGTAAGATCAACATTCTTATCGTTAGTTCAGAAAACATACCCACACTTCTCAGATTGTAGACACGAAAAAGAGGTTCTTAAATTTTTACCACCTTTAACAGAAGACGAATTCGGAAACTATTACAAAATAATAGGAGAACAACCTAAAGTGATGTTTACATCTCACTTAGACACGGCTGATAGAGAACAAAAAGTAACAAATTTATACTCTAAGCAACAAGGATCTGATGAGATAATTTATACAGACGGATCAACAATACTTGGTGCTGATGATAAATCAGGAGTAACAGTAATGTTATATATGATGGCTCATAATATACCAGGATTATACTACTTCTTCATAGGAGAAGAAAGGGGTGGAATCGGATCAAATGCATTAGCCGGTTCTTATGGTAAATTTGATTATCTAAAAGATATAAAGAAATGTGTATCATTTGATAGAAGAAGAACTACTTCTGTTATCACACATCAGTTAGGAAGACAATGTTGTTCTAATGAATTTGGAACTGCTTTATGTAAAGAATATAATAAAAGTGGATTAAACTTATCACTAGACACAACTGGTATTTACACAGATTCAGCATCATTTATGGATGATATAGCAGAATGTACAAATATATCAGTTGGTTATGAAAACGAACACACAGGTAGAGAGTTACAAAACATATCTTTTCTAAAAAGATTATGTGAAGCATCTATTAAAGTTAATTGGAACAGTTTACCTATAACTAGAAAAGTAGGAATTGACCAAGAAGTATTTAGAAAAAACAAAAAAGCCATAGATGATTTCAAGAGTGGTATATATGGTCTTCCATTAAAAATTGTTGGAGATTTAGGTAAAGTTTTTGTTAGAGTTGATGTAGAAGACTCAGACATAGAAACTATCTATGACAATTTAACAATACTACAAACAATATGTAATAAACATAAAATTGAGTCTGATGCTCTTTTAGTAGATACATTTATTAAAATAGAATTAAAATAATATGAAAATTAAAAAATACTTAGAACATTGGAGATTCTTTGAGGATAATGATGATGATGATTCTAAACATAGAGAAGATGAAGACGCTTGGATGAATGATAAATTAGACAAAAATAAAAAAGACGACTTTGATGATTGGGGTTATGATTATGATGATGACTCAACTTCATATGACGATGATGATTCATCATATAACGAAGACGATGAAGTAGAAAATCTAAACTCTATGCTTAGAAAAATGTTCAGAAACTCAGGAATTGACAATGTTATTGTTGAAACAATAAAAATGGACATAACAATAACAGTTACTTTAAATAGAAGAGAGGAACTTAAAGAAGTTATCAAAGTTTTTGAGGTAGCAAATAAACTTAAAAAAGATATACTTGCTCAATATGACTCAGAAGTAGAAATGTATGATACTTGGGATAAATTAGACAAGATGTCAAAACCTACTATAGTTTTTTCTTTCTTATATGACGAAGGTTTATATGATGACGAAGCACCATTCTAAAAAAAAATCTCAGATTTCTCTGAGATTTTTTATTTTAATATCTTTTTAATTTTCCAATCCCTTTTATCTTCTAATTCAAGTGGCTCAGCTATCAACTCACCATCTGATATTTTAATTTGCCACTTACTACCAGTCTTTTCATCTAATAAGACTAACTTACTGATAACTGTAACACCATCTGAATCAACATTTATTGCGGTTGAGCTTGATGTGTTATTTATATTAAATACACTGGTATTAGAAGATATTGCCATTTATATTAATTGAAATCTTTTATGACCATCTTCAGAAGTTGAATTCCAAATATCTAATGGTCTAACATAAATAGAACCGAAATTAACAGATTTATAAACTACTAACTTTTCACCATTTTCTGTATGAGTAGCTAAAGTGATTACTTCATAAGTACCACCTTTATAATGTTTATATCTCTGTCTCGGTAGCGGATAGTCCATCTTGTATGTTTAATTTTTTTCCAGTAATTGGATCATAATTCAAAATCAATAATTCAACTCCCTTAGTTTGTTCTTTCTTAACATCAGAGTTATTACCGCCTTGAGCAGAACTTCTAAATACTTCTTTCTCGGTCCAAATATATTGGTCTCTAGGTAATAATTCTTCTAATAAAGGAAAATAGTAGTAAGATAATGACCAACGAGATTTAGATTTCTTAATTAATTCTAATAATCTTCTATGAGAAGCTGGTCCAAATACACCATCGGTGTCTGAACCATACCAGAATAATCTCTTAGCATCATCTTCACCTTTAGCTTCGTTAAAACGAGCATATGGTGGATCTAAATAGATGTAAGTATCTTCTGAGTCATATTTATTAATTAGTTCTTCAAAATCAATATTATTGAACTCTGTAATAGTAGATAACTTGGCTGTATATTTGTTCTTTTTCAACTTATCAATAAGAACTTCTAACTTCAAACGGTCTTTATCTTTCTTATAACCATTGAAACCAGCACCACGAGGATAAACTGAGTTATGAGCAGATGTGATTAAGAAAGCATAAATTGCAGCTTTTCCAAAGTTACCAATCTCAAAGTCCATATTATCAAGAAATTCATTCTTTTGATATTTCTTGTAAATCTCTTTATAGAAGTCCCACTTTTTTAGAGGATCAGTTTCATCTGTTTTCAACAAAGTTTCCTTTAGTCTTTCTAAGTATTTAACAAATGTTTCAGGTTCTGAACAACACTTATATAAGTTCACCTGGTGACGATTTTTATCATTGTAGATGACTGTATCGAATTTAAGAGAATCATCATCCATATACGTTCCCATAGAACCAGAGAAAGGTTCTAAATATGTTTTGATTCCTGTCTTAGGAATCTTTGAGTTAATAAACTCTTGGAATACTGATGAACTCTTGCCACCAAAATATGAAATACACGCCATATTATTTTCTATATTTATTTTTATTTCTGGTTATACTAATTACTTTATCAAATGTTTCTTTTTTTCTTTTAAGATAAATATTTGAATCTTTATATAAATAGTTATAAATATTCTCAACATCAGATAGACCGCCCCAATCAACTACATGATATGTTCCTTTAGGACATCTAATTTTATTTTTACCTGATAAGTTAGCAAATAATACCAATTTATCATAATATTCTTTTATAAAGTCATGACTACCAGAACATATGTTTACTTGACCTCTTTGTTGATTGTCTCTTTTATCAGTTCTCAATGTAATACATCCATCACCATCAAAGACACCTCTCATGAAATGATTTTGTAAATCATCAGGAATAATTGGATATTTAACAACCATTGTTTTATTTGAATGTATTCCTAACTTTTCAAGATCATTTTTGGTCTTAGCAGATGATATACCAAAACTTGAGATATCTCTATTCTTAGATGTGAATACAATACCATCCGAATTAATATGCCTCTTAAATTCATATAGTATATCCGTTTCTTTTTGTATTATCTTAATAGTATTTGTCTTATCACTAATATTACCATCAGCAACAATAAATCCTAAAAAGTAAGCTTTATCTTCAGTGTCGATAGTTTCAAAATAATCTTCATTGAATTTATATCTAACAACTTTAGATTTTTGTTCAATATTATTTAACTTTAATAAGTTATAATATTGTCTCAGAGAAATATCAAATTTTTTTGATATTTCTTTTTCTGTTATTCCTATTTTTCTTTGATTTATAATTTCTAATTTTTCAGAATCAGAAAGGTCTTTTAATTTTCTCATATACTATATATAAAAATATATAGTTTCCCTCCGAAGTAATTGAATTTACTATCGAAATTATTTACTTTTAATTTGTTCTTCCAGTGGTTTTACATTTTGTCTTATCTCGGACCTTATAGTCATTAAAATCTTACCTAAATTATTCTGACCACTATCACCACATTTAGGACAAGAGCAAGAACCCCAGAAATTATCATGCCACCAATTAGTCTCAATCATATCCTGAACTCCAGTAAGTAACATCAAATCAGCGATTTTAGGATCCTTAAATTTCTCTCTAACACCCCATTCCATAAATTGAAGTTTCTTATCATCCCAATCTTTTCTTATTTTAACTCTTTGTCCAATTTTTTTTACATCACCTGGTAACTTAACTTTAGATATTAACTCTCTAAAATCACCAGCTGTATAATGAACACCGTCAAATAGTTGAATCTCGGTTACTTTCATAGCAACATAGTAGTGTTCAACAGAAGGATATTTAATTCCTTTATGTTCAATCTCACATGGATAAAAGTTAGATAGGAAATGCCATCTTCCTTGAAATTTGGTTATCATAGTTCTTATATCTAAATATTATGAATTGTTTAAAAATAGAAAACCCACTCTTAGAGTGGGTTTTGTTTGTGGAGATGACCGGGTACTGCCCCCGGTGTCTTTTTCAGTTGTTAATAACTACTCATTCACAGGCTTAGAAAGTTTCTCTAAACTTACAAAGTATTTACTTTTTTTGAAAGACTCTAATTAGTAACAAAAAACTGTCTCACATTTGATAGTCCTGTGTGATTCAGGCTGGAGAATTTTTGATACATCTAATAGTCGGTTAGACCATAGAAGGCTCTTCTACCAAGAGCATGTTGTTTTGTAGAGTCGCTACTAAATCTTCACGAGTTCCTACTTCATTAACGTTGCCGTTTACAAATTTGTTACCTAATTTATTAACCGGTCATTTAACCACCCGGTACCTGCATAATTACCACCAGTCCGCAAATCAATTCTAAGACATCCCCAAGTGTTAATTATTTTTACAAATGTATATATAATATACAATAAAACAAAAAAAGTTGTGTGGATTTTTTACAGATTACTTTTTAAATTAATTGTAACAACGGCTGATTTACTACCAAATCTATCTTCAGTAATTTCCTTTTCAACATTGAATTTAGAAAAGTCTATACCTCTGAAAAGACCATTCCATTTTCTATCTGTGTATGAAGCTGATTCCAAACTACCATTACAGTTAACAGTGATTATTAAATTTTCTTTGTCTAACTTCTTAGTCATGTTATTTGTAAAATCACTTTTAGAAACATTTGTTCTTTTATTCATCTCATTATAAAGTTGTTGAACTAAAAATAGGTCACCTTCAACCTTGGTCTTTTGTATAAAAGTAACAACTATATTATGTCTCCAGTTAGTATTAATCGAAACTCTTACACTTTCTAAACGATTTTTTAGAGATATGAGTTCTTCTAAAAAATCCCAAAATTTTGTATCTATTATTTGCTCAGTATAACCACCGGCTTCTCCTAATTGGAAATAATGCCTAAAATTTATATTCATTGTTTTAAAACCAGAAAAATCACCAGATGTTATAGTTCTGGAATCAGTTAAGGAATACTCAATACCTAAATCTGTAATAGGAATGAGTAACTCATCTAACTCTTCTTTAGTTAAATCAGTTATATCTTCGACAGACTCATTTAAGTAATTAATGAACTTAGTTAGATGTTTCATTATTTATTCTTTAATTTTCTATCTAATATTTTTGCGATATTACTACCTATAAAATAGTGAAAGTTTTTAAGAGTATCTGTTTCAACAGTTTGTATTTCATCCATAAAACGGAATTGAAATTTATATGTATCTATATTATCCTCAGCATCACTCGCTCTATCTACCTTAGAAATAGATAATTCCATATCATAGTTATTATTGATGTTAAATTTAAAATCAAAAGTGGTTTTATCACAAGGTGTTGTTTTAAACTTAGGCGTATATTCAACATCAAAAATTGAATAATCTGTGATTTTTGCTCTACGCATATAATAATTTAAGAACATTGCTGGAGCTTCAATAAAATCTGAAAGGATTTGCAAATCAGATCCAAAATTATTAGAGTCAATAATGTCTTCTATTTTAGTCTTTAAATCTAAAATATTTCTAAATTCCATTTTGTGATAAACACAGTTGATATCAAAAAGATAAATAAATGATTTGTCTATAATATTTCTTTTTCCTAAATCACATTTAAATATAAACTTTGTATGTATAATAGAAACATCTTCTGTTGCTAATCCGTGTATAGATATTATCAATTTTAGAAAATCTGATTCTTCATCAGGCTTCTCATAAACTGTCTCAACTGAGTTTACCATCCCTTTTTCCTCATCAAATACTTCATTAAATATTTCTTCTATTTCAGATATCTTTATCATTTTATTTAAATTGTTTATCGTATGAATCTTTTTTAATTTCCATAATTTTAGAGATGTATCCATTTCTTCTAAGTAATTTAAATACTAAATTACCGATAGAGAATTCACCACTCTCACTTTCTAAACCAGATTTTCTAAAATCTTTTATTTTTTTCCAAACAGAATCAGTTTTTTCTTTTAAATCATCATAATCTATATTATCGGATTCCTCAATATCATCTATTTTCATCATTAAAGTTTTAGACTTTTCTTTAATTAGATTCTCATCTGGTTCAAATTCAACTTTAGTAGGTTTTTTTATCCATTTATTATTTAATAAAGAATAAACACCACCCATTCTTGTTGTTTTTAAAGTTTCACTTAAATCATTCTCATCTTGTATAGCGATTTCAACATCATATCCTTTTATTTTAATATCATGTTGTGAGTTCCACATTTTTTTAGCATAATCACATAACTTTTCAACTAATTCATAGTCTTCATTAACATCATTAAAGTCTATGATAATATGTAAGTCAAAGTCTGAATAATTTTCAGACCAATTATAATTACAAAGAGATCCACAAAATACTATATCTTTAACATCAACTTCAATTTCTATCTTCTCAAAAAAGTCTTGACCAATTGTAATTAATTGTTCTTTTATTTCATCTTTTAATTTAAAATCATCCCAAACTTTTTGAGATAACTCATCTTTTATGTAGAATGATTTTATAGCATCAAAATCACTTTTAACAAATTCAAAATATTTTCTGATTTCCATAGAGTATATATTAATTAATCAAACCTAAATTATATCATAGAAACATGCATAATGACGAATAGGTGCTAATACCTCTCTTTCTCGAGTAGTATAAAATTCTAAAAGTTGCACACCATAATCTTTGTATATGTTAAAAAGATCAATATTTTCAGAAATTACACAAAATTTAGATAGTCTTTCTAACTTAATATAATCCATTATATCTTGACAAACTAATCCTAAATCATCATAATTTATTTCAGGCCAACTACCACAAGGCAAACCATCTTTAGTTATTATAACAGTTTCATATTCGCTGTTACCTTCTATTACAAATCTATAATTATAGATTTCACCATTTATTTCTAAATCTTTTGAGTAGTCCATAAATTATATATTAAAAACAAAAACGTTTGCCTTATCTCCTGAAAAATATTGAGTTTTTACGGAATTATCTAATTCAACTAAATAACTTTCTATACTTTTTAAAGGAACATAATCAACTAAGTAGTCTAAATTTTTACTACAAGCTGGTAGAAAAGGAATAATTCTACAATTATCTTTACATAATTTTTTTATTCCGTCAAAAAATAATTTACCATAAATAAAATTATCTTCTCCGACTCCAAGTATTTCAGATGGATAAGGATCGAAAAATATACCATCAAACTTATCAGTAGTATACCTTAGATAGTTTAAGAAATCATCATTTATTATATTAATATTTTCTTTGTCTAAACCCCACTCTCTAGCTTTATCATAAATACCTGAATTTATTTCTATTATAGTATGTGATTTTATTTGATGTTTTTGTATCTCATTTGCTGAAATACCCATACCAAAACCAACTTCTAATATATCACCTCCAAATTTACAAACTTCTTTAGACATTAATTTCATTATAGGAATTTCCCAATCCATCATAACCTCAAATCCAATATCTGTTAGTATTTTATCATCATAAATTGTTAAATTATCATCTTTAGATATCATATCGCATACCATGTTTTAGAATAATAAACCATTTTTATTGAAGTAGGAGCAGATGTACCGTTTAATCTAACGGAAGCGGTAGCATTACTAGATGAGAATCCCCTTTCTAGTATATTTGTTTGTGTAGAAGAAGGTTGAATAGTAACTGTACCAGAAGCAGTAGAAATAACTCTTAAAATTAAGTAAATTCCATCATTTGATGGAGTTGCTATTGTTAGAAGTAAGTTAGATGTGTTTGTTTTATTAATATAACAAATAGAATTAGTACCAGGATTATAGGTAGTGTTACCAGACATAGAGATTGTTCTTGGAGCGTACACAAAAGAAGCAGAAGCACCTCCACCAGTAGATGTTGTCAGACCAACAGATACAGAACCACAAATAAAACCCAAAGAGTTAGAATATGTTCCTATACCAGCACTCGTACCATCAGATGATATATAAAGGCTATTAAATTTTAGATAATCTTCGTTATAAAAGTCCATATTTAATTATATTTTTAAGGTTCATATAAATGATTCCAGTAAGTACCATCATAATGAAAAAGTCCAAATTGTAAAATAGTTGCGGCTATACTATTAGTAGAAGATCTAATATTTATTCCATTACCACTAAGGGTAACAACAAATCGACCACCTGATGAATTATGATTCTCATACCAAACATAATCACCAATTTTAGGACTTGCTGGTAGAAGAACTGTCTGATTTGTGAAAATATCAGTTATCTGATAATTAGTTCCTCGTGTTATAGTAGTTGTATTATTTCTATTAGAGTTATACATAATAGATCCAGATACTGCCCAAGGACCATTAGCATATAAATTTCCACAACTAACAGTACCACCAATATATAAACCTGGTATTCTATAATTGGTTCCTTTAAATGAGAATAAAGGTATATTCAATCCATCACCAGACATATCTCCACTAGCAGTTGCAGACCAAACCCCAGTATTCAAATTTAATGTAGAAAAGGTACCAGAATTTAATTCTCTTAATAAATACTTCATAGTCTATTTATAAAAATTTTAAGCCCATGTCATTACAGTCCAGTAACCACCTATTCTAACAAATCTATAATAACCAACATTACTTAGTGTTAATTGAGATACCATACCAGTTAAAACATTACCATCATCTATATCAGTTTGTGATGATTTAATGTTAACGGTTGCGGTAGATCCATCCACTCTTCTTATAATTAATTCTTTACCTTCAATTCTAGAAGATGTACCCAACCAAATATCATTATTATTAGTATTTGAGAAGCTAGCAATTATTATATGATCGGATGGTTTAGTAACAAGAGAAACTCCACCACTTACAGTTGTTAGCAATTGAATTGGAAAGTCAACAGCACTATTAATATGAAAATTAGAATTCACATATAAATAACCACTATTATTTACACTCGAAGCAACAGAGAATCCACCTCTTTCGATATAAACACTACATGTTAAAGAAGTAGCAACATCACTTGATGTTCCAAAATTAAAAGTAGTAGGAGTAATGTAAATATCACTCTCAAAAAAAATACCGTCTGAATTTTCTACAATATAAGGCATATTAAATAATTAATTTTATGTGAATCCTAATTCATATAGTTCTGTGGTTACCATCCATCTAACAGTTTGACCAGTAACACCGGTAACGAAAATAGCTAAGGCATCATTAGTGTTATCTGCACTTACCGATGCAGAAGATCCAGCCGCAAAATTAGAATGTATTGTTTCAGTAGTTATACTACCTATCAAAGCTGTAGTACCAGCTAAGTTTCTAATTAAACCTCTTCGTCTAACATAGGAAGAAGAACCAGATGTGATATTATAAGCAACAATATCACAGTTAAATCCAATAATCTTACCAGTTGGAATACTAATTCTAGCGTTTGTATTTAAGTTACCTGTTGTGTATATTTCTGTTAAAGTTCCGTTACTTGTTTGTGTACCAGAAATAACTCTTGAGTATTCAGCAGTACCTTGAGTACCTGCTTGGAACTGCCAAGGAGCAAATGAGAATTCATTTATTCTTGAAGCAACACCAGAACCACCAAACTCAAATGAACCAGTAGAACCAGATATTCTAACTCTTTCTGTGTTATTTGTGTAGATTACAAGGTCATTGTTTTCTCTTTGATTAATCTCTGCTATACCTGTTCCTTGAATACCAATATCAAAACCATCTGTTGAAGTTTGACCAGTAGTAGTTCCGGTAGTGAACTTAATGAAAGATGAATTACCAGTACCTCTATCAATATGTAACTCAGCCGCTGGTGATGTCATTGCGATTAAACCAACTTTTTCAGTTCCTTGATAAATTGATGAAGTAGATGATAAAGAAGAAACTCCAGTCCATCTTGGGAAGTAGTTTGTCGTACCAGAACCAGTTAATCCACCTCCGCCACCAGCAGTTGCCCAAGTTGTAATACCGGTACCATCTGTTTGTAAGAATTGACCAGAAGATCCAGCTGTGTCTGGTAATGTCATAGTCCAAGTACCGGATACGTCATTAACCGTGACCGTAACTTTACCTGAGGTCAGACCATCAAATCCCAATGTTCCTGTTTTTTCGCTGTTATAACCAACGTGAATATCCGAACTAGCTATAACACCAACTGAAAAAGCTCCAAATCTAACTCCAAACTTACTAATATTTAATTTCATACTATTAAGACTAGTAATATCCCCATAGTTAGCAGGAGCAAACTCATACCACTGATCAGAACCTACTCGTGATGTGAATAAATTCGTATTTGGATCAGATGAGTCACCAGAATAGTAATGAATATAACCCTCTGATATATCATATTGATTGTGTAAAACACCATCAACTTGTGTAAATAATGTCGTTCCTAAGGTAACTGTCGTAGGAGGTGTTATATAAACTCCAAGATTGCTATTAAATATAGAAAGTGTTGATGTACTAACAGTATTACCGTTTATCGCATATTTGTTACCAGAACTACTATCAAAATAGAATCCTAATGTAGCTGGTTGTTTAGTAGATAATAAATTAGTCTGTGAACTCCAATAAGCTAAATATGGTAAAGATCCTGTTCCTGATACTTGATTAGCTGGTGTTGTACCACTTGTTCCAGAAGATCCACTTGATCCACTAGAACCGGATGATCCACTTGTTCCTCTAGTACCGGATGTTCCAGAAGTGCCAGAAGTGCCACTAGAACCTGAAGATCCACTTGAACCAGAAGATCCACTAGAACCAGAAGATCCACTAGAACCGGATGATCCACTTGAACCATTATTACCACTTGTTCCACTAGATCCTGATGAACCACTAGATCCTGATGTACCAGATGACCCACTAGACCCAGAAGATCCACTAGAACCAGATGTACCACTTGAACCATTATTACCACTTGTTCCACTAGATCCTGATGAACCACTAGATCCTGATGTACCAGATGACCCACTAGACCCAGATGATCCACTTGATCCAGAAGATCCGGATGTACCAGATGAACCATTATTACCTGATGTTCCACTAGATCCTGATGATCCACTTGAACCAGATGAACCTGAAGACCCAGATGTTCCAGATGAACCATTATTACCTGATGTTCCACTTGATCCTGAGCTACCGGAGGAACCACTTGTTCCACTTGATCCAGATGTTCCACTTGATCCACTTGATCCAGATGTTCCACTTGAACCATTATTACCTGATGTTCCACTAGATCCACTTGATCCAGAAGTACCAGATGAACCATTATTACCACTTGTTCCAGCAGATCCTGATGACCCAGAAGATCCACTTGATCCTGAGCTACCGGATGAACCACTTGTTCCAGAAGATCCACTTGATCCTGAGCTACCGGATGAACCACTTGTTCCAGAAGATCCACTTGTTCCTGATGATCCAGAAGATCCACTTGAACCAGAAGATCCGGATGTTCCAGATGAACCATTATTACCACTTGTTCCAGAAGATCCAGATGTTCCAGACGAACCAGATGATCCACTTGATCCAGAAGATCCACTTGATCCAGAAGTACCAGATGAACCATTATTACCACTTGTTCCAGCAGATCCTGAAGACCCACTTGTTCCAGAAGATCCACTCGATCCTGAGCTACCGGATGAACCACTTGTTCCAGAAGATCCAGATGAACCAGATGATCCACTTGAACCGGATGTTCCACTTGATCCAGCTGAACCCGAAGATCCACTTGACCCAGAAGTACCGGATGAACCATTATTACCACTTGTTCCAGCAGATCCTGATGACCCAGAAGATCCAGATGAACCTGAAGATCCAGATGTTCCACTTGATCCAGAAGTACCACTTGAACCGGATGACCCAGATGTTCCAGATGAACCCGAAGATCCGGATGTTCCACTTGATCCAGATGATCCACTCGATCCAGATGTTCCTGAAGATCCACTAGATCCTGATGAACCAGAAGACCCAGCTGAACCCGAAGATCCAGATGTACCGGATGAACCATTATTACCAGATGTACCACTTGAACCTGAACTTCCACTTGATCCAGATGATCCGGAAGAACCAGATGTTCCACTCGATCCAGATGTTCCTCTAGTGCCAGAAGTACCGGATGTTCCAGAAGTACCGGAAGACCCACTTGAACCAGCAGAACCAGAAGATCCACTAGATCCGGATGTTCCTGAGGAACCACTTGATCCAGAGGAACCACTTGAACCACTTGAACCGGAAGATCCAGATGTTCCTGATGAACCATTAGCACCAGATGTACCAGATGATCCACTAGATCCGGACGAACCACTAGAACCAGAAGATCCAGATGTACCACTAGATCCAGCAGAGCCGGAAGATCCTGATGATCCACTTGTTCCCGAAGATCCAGCAGAACCACTTGATCCGGAAGATCCTGATGATCCACTTGATCCGGAAGATCCAGATGTACCCGATGTTCCAGCAGAACCACTTGACCCTGAAGTACCAGATGAACCACTAGAGCCAGATGTTCCTGATGAACCATTAGCACCTGATGTACCGGAAGATCCATCAATACCATTAACTCCACTTAAACCTGATGAACCAGAGGATCCACTTGAACCGGATGTTCCTGATGTTCCACTTGAACCTGATGAACCACTTGAACCTGATGTTCCAGATGAGCCATTATTACCAGATGTTCCACTTGAACCGGAAGATCCAGATGTACCGGAAGATCCACTTGTTCCTCTAGTACCGGATGTTCCTGATGTTCCAGCAGAACCGGAAGATCCTGATGTTCCACTAGACCCTGATGTTCCTGAACTTCCACTAGATCCTGATGTTCCTGAACTTCCACTAGAACCAGAAGATCCACTTGATCCAGATGTTCCACTAGAACCAGATGTTCCAGCAGAACCGGAAGATCCTGATGATCCACTAGATCCTGATGACCCTGATGTACCACTAGATCCAGAAGATCCACTAGATCCTGATGTACCACTAGATCCTGATGTACCACTAGATCCAGATGACCCTGATGTACCACTAGATCCAGAAGATCCACTAGATCCTGAAGATCCCGACGTACCACTAGATCCTGAAGATCCTGATGTACCACTAGATCCAGAAGATCCACTAGATCCTGATGAACCGGAAGTTCCTGAAGATCCACTTGTTCCTGAAGAACCACTAGATCCAGAAGATCCTGATGTACCACTAGATCCAGAAGATCCTGATGTACCACTAGATCCAGAAGATCCACTAGATCCTGAACTACCTGATGTACCACTAGATCCAGAAGATCCACTAGATCCTGAAGAACCAGAAGAACCAGAAGTTCCTGAAGAACCAGAAGTTCCTGAAGACCCACTAGATCCTGAACTACCTGATGATCCACTTGTTCCTGAAGATCCGGAAGATCCACTCGATCCTGAAGATCCTGAACTACCACTTGTACCACTAGATCCTGAAGATCCTGATGTACCTGAACTACCACTTGTACCACTAGATCCAGAAGACCCACTAGATCCTGAAGACCCTGATGTACCACTAGATCCAGAAGACCCACTAGATCCTGATGAACCACTTGTACCACTTGTACCACTAGATCCAGAAGACCCACTAGATCCTGATGAACCACTTGTACCACTAGATCCAGAAGACCCACTAGATCCTGATGAACCACTTGACCCTGAAGACCCTGATGTACCACTCGATCCAGAAGATCCACTAGATCCTGATGAACCACTTGACCCTGAAGACCCTGATGTACCACTTGATCCTGAAGACCCACTAGATCCTGAAGACCCACTTGTTCCTGAAGATCCACTTGTTCCCGATGATCCACTTGTACCACTAGATCCTGAACTACCGGAAGTTCCTGAAGATCCACTAGATCCAGAAGATCCACTTGTACCACTAGATCCTGATGAACCACTAGAACCGGAAGATCCGGATGTACCAGATGTTCCACTAGAACCAGATGAACCAGATGACCCAGAAGATCCAGAAGATCCACTAGATCCTGATGTTCCAGAAGATCCACTAGATCCTGATGTTCCAGATGAACCATTAGCACCACTTGTTCCAGCAGATCCTGATGATCCTGATGAACCACTTGATCCAGACGTTCCACTTGAACCATTAGCACCGGATGTACCACTTGATCCAGAAGATCCTGATGATCCAGATGTTCCACTTGAACCGGAAGATCCAGCAGATCCACTAGACCCTGATGATCCTGATGTACCACTTGAACCAGCAGAACCGGAAGATCCAGATGATCCTG
>Ga0114978_10000463_pt1 | contig 34407 bp, 32 predicted proteins | sample S_140212_EF_Meta_FD_87027 | JGI IMG/M metagenome (GOLD analysis project Ga0114978, IMG submission 87027) | Freshwater microbial communities from Lake Simoncouche, Canada to study carbon cycling - S_140212_EF_MetaG | ecosystem: Environmental > Aquatic > Freshwater > Lake | place: Lake...
CGTGGTCCTAGTCGACGCAGAGAGGTTGTTGTAAATATATCTCCGAGAGCGAGGCGGTCATCGAGTAGCGAGGGTAAGATGAGAGGAAAAACTAGAAAATTTCCAAGAGCTGTCATGAGTAATGTTAGGCGGTTTCCAAGTGCTCTAGTTGTTCCTACAATAGCTCCTCCACCGCGTGGTCCTGGTCGGCGCAGAGAGGTTGTTGTAAATATATCTCCGAGGGCGAGGTGGTCATCAAGTAGTGAGGGTAAGGTGAGAGGAAAAACTAAAAAATTTCCAAGGGCTGCCATGAGTAATGTTAGGCGGTTTCCAAGTGCTCTAGTTGTTCCTACAATAGCTCCTCCACCGCGTGGTCCTGGTCGACGAGCACCTCGAGATGTAGATAACTGGGTTTTATTAAATGGCGGACCGACTATACGTAGAGGACCTATTGGAGCACCCGAACAAGCAACGCGATACAATCCACAAGCAACGCGATACAATCCACAAGCAACGCGCCAGCGATTAACACCATTGTGGTCGTCGTCATCATCATCCGCAGCAACGCGATACAATCCACCAGCAACGCGCCAGCGATTAACACCATCGCGGTCGTCATCGTCATCATCATCCGCAGCAGCGTGTCGGCGATTAACACCATCATGGTCGTCATCGTCATCATCATCCGCAGCAGCGTGTCGGCGATTAACACCATCATGGTCGTCATCGTCATCGTCATCGTTAGAGCCGTGGCTGCTGCCTCCATCACGACTGCCTATAATTCGACCCCCTAATGTGTCAACATCATCATCGTGGTCGTCATCATCCTTCATCACTCCATCCAGTCGACGACGCCGTCGATTAACACCATCATCGTCATCATTCTCACCTGCACCATCGTCATCGTCATCATTCTCACCGGCATCATCGTCATCGTCATCATTCTCACCTGCATCATCGTCATCGCGTCGACGACACCTTCCCACGCGACGACGAGCACGGCAGCCGATGATATTACCAAGAAGGTCGTCGTCGTCGTCGAGGTCGTCGAGATCGTCTGGTCCGTCGCCTCGTTCGAGCTCTTCAAGACCATAGTCGTTCTGGTTAATGTGAGTGTCTTTTACATAATTGAGAGCCATCAATAGATATAACACTATTACATGGCTTACCTATATTAACGCCGCTTTTTAACACAGCTATGCATCGCGGCTTATCAAATGTGGTCGAACACGCTTCTTTATTTTTTACTTTTACGGGCGAGGTGGTTGACGATGCAACGATTGATGATTTTTTATCCGTATATTTTTTATAATGTTGTGGACAAAATAGTAGATTTTCAGCCTGATAATATAGTGCATTTTTGTTACACTTTGCCTCACATTGGGGTTCACCGTTACGTTTTTTTATAGTATGGGAGCATTTGGTGGCGGGGATACATTGGGTATCGGGGGCGTGAATATATTTAGCATTTTTAATGGATGGGTATGGAATAAATGGTAATAATTTGTTGGTGATACTGCGACAGTATGGGCATTTGATTTGATTTGCGGCAAGTTTAGTAACTTCGTATAGTGTATTTGATTTTGTTTTCTGGTAGAGTACTTCTTTATATATGTGTATGTAGTTAAATTTGTGATTACATGCGAGAGTAATATGATTTGGGTGGAGGGGTTCTTTAGAAATAAGACAAATATTATCGTCGTTTGTTGTATTGATAATTGCGTTAACTGAATTAGTGGGGGGAGCGTGTAGAGGTGGGTTGGTATTTGTAGTAGAAGGTGTAGTTTTCATAATTTTAGAAAGTTCTGAAAAAAAGTCGATAGAATTTTGCGAGGTGTGCGTATTTAATTTAGAAGATAACATAAAATATGAATTGTGTATATTAATAAAATAAAAAGTCTTTATATTATTATATTAATAATATGGCGACAAAGAAAGAATGGGGGAATGCGACGTGGTATTTATTTCATACTCTTTCGTATAAAATGAAGGATGAAAATTTTGAAGAGTTGAAAGATGATTTTTTAAATATATGCACAAAAATATGTGCGAATCTTCCTTGTCCTGATTGTTCGGAACATGCGACGGAAATTATGCGGAATTTAAAGAGGGATAATATTAAAACAAAAAAGGATTTACAGATATTCTTTTTTGATTTTCATAATTCGGTAAATAGGCGCGTTAAGAAGCCGTTATTTAAGGAAGACCAGATGTTCATGTATCATAAGGCGATAACTAAAAATATTGTTTTTAATTATATAAACGTAATGTCTAAAAAACAGCATAACATAAAGTTACTTACAAATAGTTTTCACAGAGATATGACTATGAATTATTTTAAGAAATGGATAGCGCATAATAGCATTAAATTTAATTCGTAATTTGCGAGCGACTCTTACATGGTATGTATAACTTCTCCATTTCTATATACCTTGCATTTAAATGTTTGTTTGTTGGGGCGAGAGCATATTGATGCACCGTTTTCAACATTAAAGAAAACCATTTCATTATTTGCCGCGGAAACAAAAAGATACCACATATATCCGACGATCCATCCGATAGCGAGACCGATAATGACGCCGACAATGGGGGTACAGCCGTAATAGATTTTAGATGCTGCGTCGATGAAGAAGAATACCATAATGATGGAGAGCATGACGACATTGTAGCTGCTATATTGTAACATTGGCATAAACATGTAGGCGAAAATGAATCCTAGTGCTGCGCTATTGAAATTGGGGATTGTGTATTGACCTAGACCGAATGGTAGTGATACGAAGTTACATTGTTGTTTCCAGTATGGTGAGCCGCGATTATTTATATTATCAAATTTGGCGTTGGTGGTGAAGGCGGTGATAGAGAAGACGAAAAGAAGGATAATAAAGCCGGCTAAATACATTACCCATTTTAAGTTGCCGTTGCTTAAACTAGAAATGATGAAAAATCCGGATAGTAGTACAGGAGATAGAGACGAGAGAAGTTGCAAAATATTACCGATAGATAGGGATACACCTGGTTCTAAATTTGATAACATTGTCGCTTTAACAAATTTTGAATAAGCCGACTCTTGTGGCTGGTTTTGATTTTGAGGTACTTGTTGATTATTAACAGTTGACATATTATATATTATATGTTATGATATAATATATAATAATATAATGTTTTTGTTTTGAGTAATTGTTTTGAGTAATTGTTTTGAGTAATTCTTGAGTAATTGTATTTTATACTTAATATTTATAGCAATGTATTAAATATATATGTAAAATACATAGAAACAAAAAGATAATAATACATACAGTATATTATTATCCGTATCGCGTCTCTCGTTACAGTATAACATGGGTATTCCTAGTTATTTCTCAAAAGTGGTGAAAGCGTATCGTCATATTCTAAAAGATATGACATATTTGAGTCATGTAAATAATTTATATATGGATTGTAATTCATTGATATATGATGCTGTAAAAAATAACCCAACGTATGATAAAAGCAAAAATAAGGAGTATGAGAGGGGGCTTATAAAGGCGGTATGTAATAAGATTGATTATTATGTAAGTGTATTAAATCCGAAGACTCGCGTATTTATTGCATTTGATGGTGTTGCGCCTGTTGCGAAACTGAGTCAGCAGCGTGATAGGAGATATAAGTCGTGGTATACGACACAAATGCAGCGGGATATAGAAGGTACAGGTGCAGGTGCGGGGTATAAAGAGACATGGAATACGTCGGCGATTACACCGGGTACTAATTTTATGAAGCAATTAAATGAGGAAGTCGGTATATATTTTGGCAAAAAGGCATGCGGCGATGACTTGAGTGTGGTAGAAAACCCATTGGAGTATATTATATCGAGTAGTTCGGAGGAGGGGGAAGGGGAGCATAAAATATTTGACTATATGCGAAGGTTTCCGGAGTATCATAATTCGACAGATATGATAACGCTTGTATATGGTTTGGATGCGGATTTGATTATGTTGACCTTGAATCATTTACATATAACTAAAAACCTCTATTTATTCCGTGAGACACCTGAGTTTATAAAATCGGTTGATTCTACGTTGGATGCGAACAAGGATTATTTGCTAGATATTCCGGAGTTGGCTGCGTCTATTGTAAAATATATTCAAAATGATGGCGTCGATGGCAATAACGTAGGAGGAGGTGGTACAGATGTAAGAGAAATAAACAGGATAACAGATTATATATTCATGTGTTTTTTGTTGGGGAATGATTTTATGCCACATTTTCCGGCATTGAATATAAGGACGGTGGGTATAGATATATTGTTAAATGTATATAGGGAGACGTTAGGTAAGACGAATAAGTATTTAACGGATGGGAATAAAATAGTGTGGAAAAATGTGAATGAGTTTATAGTGAATATTGCGAAACAGGAAGATATCTTATTGATGGAGGAGCATAAGAAGCGTGATAAGTTTGCGCGAAGGTTTGGAGGAGGAGGTGGCGGTGGAGCAGGAGCAGGAGCGGTAGGCAATAACAACATGAGAGATAACAGGTTCGAGAGAAATGCGTTTAATCATGGAATAAATAAAAACTCTTATAACTCATCAAACACGCAATCTTTTGCAAAAAATGATAAAAATGTATTACAAGACACGGAAGAGGTGTTGGGCGAAGGAGTAGATATAAATAAAATGGATGATTTGTTGATGTTGCCGATGAAAGAGCGAAGTGTTGAGAAATACATTAATCCTTTTGTGAAGGATTGGGAGTATAGATATTACAAGGCATTGTTTGATATTGAGATAACTGACGATAGAAGGAAACAAATTTGTGTAAATTATTTGGAAGGGCTGGAGTGGACATTTCATTATTATATGGAGGGTTGTATAGATTGGAAGTGGTGTTATAATTATCATTATGCACCATTGTTTAAAGATCTTGTAAAGTATATTCCACATATGGATACGCAATTTTTGAAACGAAAAGAGAAACAGCCAATCGAAGACCTCGTACAATTATGTTATGTATTGCCTAGGGAAAATTTAAATTTATTGCCTGTAGAAGTAAATATAGTATTATTGCAAAGATTGGGACATCTTTATGGTGGTGACTATGAATTTAAGTGGGCATATTGTAGATATTTTTGGGAGAGCCATGCGGAATTACCCGAGTTACATATTGAAACATTGGAGAATATAGTCTTTGAGGCGAAAAATAAAAAAACCTTTGCGGTTTCCAATCCTATTCCTATACCGAAGTCGCATCATAATGATAATAAACAGTCGTTATAAAATGGAGTAATATTATTATTTTTGTTAAATTTCGTGAACTTTTCATGAGCTTTGTTATATTTATGGCGGAACTATAAATATAACGGTCACAGGCGGGAGTTTATGATGGTGGTAGTTGTATTAGGAGGATGATGTAGCATGAGACGTAACAGATGCGTGAGAAAATGGGAAATTCTTTAAAAAAGGAAACTTGAAAAAACTGCATCCAATCGAAGAATCACTACTAGATGTACATGCAGATGCATCACATTTTCCAGTGAATTTGTAGATACAAGATATAGACGAAAAACATTTCTCAACAATTTTAAAAATAATAAAATATACAATAGACCATAGTGTGCTGCGAAGCAATAAAAATGAAACGGGTAATGGCGTGTCACCTTTTTCTATTTTGTTTTCGATACAGGGAAATTTGGTCGCGTAGTGCTCCATTTTTTCAAGACACTCGCGATGAGATAGACCTTGACTGCGGAGTGTATCGATGCGGTACTTGTCCATTTTGGACCATATTTTGCTCCAACATTTATAGAAGTCGTTGTAATAGTCGTCTTTTGTATATTCGCGTTTATGTTTTTTCTCGAATTTGGATCTGAGTTTTTGGGGGTCTATCATAGGACCATAGTAGGTAAATAGTTTAGTATTTTTGTGTAACATAATATGTACATCGTCTATGACATGATCTTTATTAGTGGTGTGAATAATTTGTATAGGTAGGTTATTTTCGAAAGAGTGGTAAATAAATCCTTTTTTAAGAGTGGTTGATACGGTGTGACGATGTGGGCGACGAAGTGCTTCGGGGTATAATGAAAGATTGCGTTTATCATCTTTTTTGCGAAGTTCTTCTATTTTTTTGAAATTTTCTAAAACTTTTTCTTTTGTATTCCCCTGATTAACATAAATAGCGTAAGATGTGAGGTAACAAATAACACCCAACACGGGTAACATAATCCTCATTTTATTTAAAGCAATAAATTTAGAAGAATAATGTAAAACATAAGGGTCAATAAAGAAGTCTCCTACGGAAACATGGTTTGTCATGTACATAATATTCTTGTCTATGATAAGTCCTTGTTTTGAAACTTTATGCATGGAGCATTTTGTAGCGCTCATACAACATTCGACAATGTACTGTATCGCCTGTTTATTATTTTTTATATCATAATTAAGGATTGTAAAAATAGGCATAATCAACACCATATATAAAAAAATAAAAATATCTAAAATATTTCGAATACCAAAATTAGAATAGTCGTAACTAAGCGTAGGTTCGATATCTACCATTTTTAATTGCTGTTATCGATAATATTTACTAAAGAACACTTAAAATAAAATAACATAAATTACTAAACATTAAAACGCAGAAAACGCCGTACATATGTAAATATTTGTAAAACAGGTAAAAGTTATTAAATAAATATTTACCGAAATAAGTAATTTAAAACAACGATTATAAAGATAGTATAATAGTGCAACGGAATGGAAAATGTATTGAGTCGTATTGACAATAGTTATAGAATTCTTAAATTTTCGGGAACGAGGGCAGATTTTGCAACACTGATGGATAATAATCCGGGTATTCTTATTTTCAAATTTACGGCGAACTGGTGTGGTCCATGTAAAACCATAAAAGAATATTCATACAAGAAGTCGAATGATTTGCCCGATTATATGACAATGATGGAGGTGGATGTAGACGAGTGTTTTGACTTGTATGCCTTTTTGAAACACAAAAAGATGGTGAATGGTATTCCTGTATTTCTGGCATATGCGAAGGGCATAACCAATGGACCAATCGCGTCAATTACAGGGGCGAGTTTGCCCGATATAGAGACGTTTTTTGCGACGTGTATGAGTTACAAGTTTTCGTGATGAAAGATTTGAATCATTTTATCCCTCATATAAATATATATATTATTTAAAACAACTTAAATAAATTAGATCATATATTTATATAACAACGATCTACTTCCATGGATAAAATTGGTTTTTTCATCAATGAAAGACCTGAATTATACAATTATATTAATGATAAAGTTATACCAGTTAATGAAAAATTTAAACTTGTTCATGCTCCTGTGAAATCTGGAAAAAGAGGAATGGTCGAAATATATTCTCTTATCGATAAAAGTTCTAAACATATTTATTTAACTGCTTTACATAGAAAAGCGGATGAAAAACAACGGAAGGAATTATCTTCTTATGGTATAGAAGTTTATTCGGTTAATAACAAAGACAAAAAAGATAACTGTATAAAATGCATTGATGATTTAATTGGTAGTAAAAAAAATGTAAAAATTCATTTAGATGAACTCGATTTTGGTTGTGGGAATAATCAACTTTTAAGTTATATATGGACTAAATATAAAAGTAATCCAAGTGTATATTTCATTTTATATAGTGCTACAATTGAGGTTGCTAAAAAGGAATTTTTGCATGTTAATGATATTCACGATGTTCATGAATGTGATAGGTATGTACCCCCAACAACATATTTTGGTATAAAAAGATATTTAAATAAAAAAAACTTTTTTCAAGCTTCACCATTTATTAGTTATAATGATACCAATAATACCTGTTCTGTTACTACACAAGGACGTGAATTAATTAGTAAACTAATAAGTAATACAAATAATATAAATAATAAAAGACATATAGGAGTTCTTAGATTAGCAGGAAATTTTAAAGTAAATGGAAAACTGGTATCTCAATTTGAAAAGATGAAAGATAGTAAAGATAAAATTGAAGACGAATATGGAGTACGTTTAAAATTTGTTGGAAGCAATGATAATACTGTTGAATGGGATAATATTAAATATTGGGAAGAATTAACACCTAGTTTTCCATTTATTATAGTGATTAATCAAGTTTCTGGTAGATCGACAGAATGGAAATGTCATCCATTTATTGTTTGGTATCATACACTTAGAACCGACGAAACACCGATTGGTACAATTATTCAAGACCAAGAAAGACCCGTGTATTATACAGGTACTTATACTGATGATATTAATATTGAGATATATGGTGATTTGGAGTGTGCTAAATATTCTGCTGGTCAAATTACTTTACAACAAATGCTAACTATGACATCAAGAAAATTAAACGCTAGGTTAGATACTAAAACAAAGAAAAATCATGTTGATGTAATTTCAGAATCTTACGACAACTGGGAATTGATACCAAAAAAATATAAAAAGGGAAAATCTTTGTCAACACATGTAAATCAAGATAATATTTTAAAACATAAAATGTCTATTATTGAAAAAATAGACAATGTTAATGTTAAAAATGAATATGAAATTAAAAATTGGGATAAATATAGCCATTTAGAGGGTTTCTATATGACTAATATAAGAAGTTCACGAATAAATTTTATAAAGGGTAAAAAAAGTAATAATAAAGCTGTATGGTTTAAAAGTGATATAGACACTGAATTAAAAGAAGGTATTAATGAAAAATCTAAAATTAGAATTAATCTTTATTATCCCGATGGTGAAACAGACCCAAGTAAATATAAATTTATTGTTAGAATATTTAATGGGTCTAAGCAAACTAATTGTTCAAATACGACAATGTATAATACATAATATTTTAGTTTTTTGTTATACAAAAGCGAGATTATAAATGGTAATAAAATATACTATATAAACTATTTTTATAGTATATTTTGCGTATGAAATATACTATAATCAAGTAGTAGTAACAACCAAATATTACTATATTTTCAACAAAACCGACTGAAATCGACGCGAGGTCCATTGAGAATGGTAACAGGCAACCATCGTATTGCGGAGGGGTTACAAATTTCTTTAGAAAAGAATCCGACTCCTATTCTAGCACAAACGCCGACGGCGAGTCTTGTAGAAATGATGAACCGGCTGATATCGCCGGATAGTTCAGCGCGTGCGCCTACATTTGCGACACCGATTTCAAATGTAGCGCCGGGGATAGGAATTTGTGCTGTAAAAGAAGCGGTCCATGTTCTTCCTACACTTCGGCTCACCCCTAAAAGCGACGCCCATGCTTTATATCCGAAGTTTGCGGGGGAGTCACAGGGGAGAATCCAAGCGGATGCACCCACCGATGCATAATTTTGAAGTCCGATGGTGCATGTAAGTTCACCACCAAATCGGGCTTCTTTGCATGTACAAAAGTTAGGGAGGCGAAAATAGTTAGTGATTGGTCCGCAAATGCTAAGGGCTGTAGATTTCATCCCTGAACCAAAATCGCGCATTTCAGCGACTTTAAATGCGTCCAAGTTTACAACGGCATCGGTGACACTACCGTCGGCAGCATAACTACATTTGGAGTCTTCGACACAACTTGAGGAAACAGGGCATGAAAATCGCGCATCCATACAACGAACGGCATTTGGGAGAGGGGAGCACGCGTAGACCAATCCAGCGCCCACGGCAGATGCGTTACTCATACATGTCTGGGATGGGGCACACGCGATACCGTTACCGCAGTCTTCAGATGCAGGATGAGAGACGGGGGCGATGGTTGGAAGGGCGTCAGTGTCGCAAACAAGCATGACAAGGGCGCATGCTAAAAATGTGGGGAGTTTCATTTTTTGAGAATATATATAGTATATGTTTATATTTTTATATACTTTTCCATATATATACTTCCCACCCATATATCATTTATACATGCACGTGTTTCATGGGTTTATATAGCGAACGTTAATATTTCTTCAAAACGATAATATATGCTAGAAATATACCGAAAAAGTTTTTAGCGAAGAGGTCTAAAATATTGTAAATCGAGTTTTTAATATTGTACGGCATCAAAGCAGCGATACCGTAAATAGACCAAAAGAAAAAGAAATACCAGAATATTTTCAAACCAGTATCGCTTTGAGTTGCAAATTTGTGGTAAATAACATAATAGTAAATCAAAAACGGTATAAATCCCATAAAAACACCCAAGCCCGTTGAAATAATTTTTACTTCTCCCAAATAGCCGAATAATAACATTAACCAGTTTAACGTCATCACTTTTGAAACACTATCTAGGTTATCTTTTAGTGTTCCGAATAAAGTCATACCCGCGGTGTCTATATTATTATGTCTTTTTCCGAGAAATATCAAGTATACCATTAATGTTGTCAACATGGTTGGTGTGGTAATTGCCCAGTCGACATACCGCTTAGGTGTAACATTGGTTACTTTGTTAAAGTTGTATACCAACCATATGTAAAAAATACCTTCGATGAGTTGAACGGTTAGTTCTAAATATAGTAAGTGGTTAATTAAAAGATATTGAGGCGGAGTATTTCTCGAAAATACTAGTGCTATAATCTCGATGATGGCGGTAATAATCTGTACAATAACGGATATCTTTAGTGTTTGATAGAAAATGTTATTTGTATTTGTATTTGTATGTGTATTTAGTTTCTGAATACTATTTGTCATGTAATGTGTGGTTGTGTTGTTGCAGTTATGTATATATATAGTTAAAATATAAAATTAGAATAGGGAATAAAGAATAAAGAATAAATCTGTCAAAATATATTAATCTGTATTAAAATATAGAAATAAATTTACTATATTATAGTAAGAGTGATAGTAAGAGTGATAGCACGTATGTCAAATATACTGGAAAACATGGATTTGGATATAAACAACTATGAGTTAAATGATATATTGAACTTATTCAAGTTGCCGGTAATGTTTGACGAGAAACACCTTAAACAAGCAAAGGTGGTGGTGTTGCGCATGCACCCTGATAAGTCGAATTTACCGAAGGAATATTTTCTATTTTTTACAAAGGCGTATAAAATATTATATGAGATATACAAGGTCAGGTTTCCTGATGCGAAGAAATACAAAGAGGATAAGTTTTTGTATACAGCGGTGATAGACCGCGAGTTAAACCAGACCAAGTCAAAGACGGCACACAGTGCGGAGGATCGTGAATATCACGCGTCTCAAGAAGAGGCATATAAAAAGATTCAAAAGATGGATTCAACAAAATTCAACACATGGTTTAACGATAAGTTTGAGAAGTTTCGCCTACACGACGAAGAGCAGGATAATGGGTACGAAGAGTGGTTTAGAGGTATTTCAAATGATGGCAGCGATGATAATGAGGTTCAACAAATGGGAGGGTCGTGGGCAGAGAGAAATGCACAAATAGAACGAAAAAAGACGGAGTTGCGAAATAAGATGGCTCTAGTACAGCGTACTGAAATACAAACCGCAAATAGTGGCGGAGGAGGAGGGTATTATGGACTAGGTCGCGAAGCTCCGCAAGAATATTCTAGTGGATTATTTAGTTCGCTGCAGTATGAGGATTTAAAGAAGGCGCATACTGAGACGGTAATACCAGTAACCGCCGAAGATTTTGACAATAGGAGAAAATATACATCAACAAATGAGATGCAAATGTTTAGAGATATTGACAAAACAAATTATAATTATACGAAGGAATTTCAGACCACGCAGTTGGATAGAGAAACCGCGTTACAAGTTGAGCAAGATATGCAACGCGCATATAGATTAGCGAAACAAGATGAGATAGTGAGAGAGATAAATAAGAGGTTTAATTCGGAGTTTCATCAGTTGGAGAACTGATATAGGGAGGAATTAAAAACATGAGATGTAACAGATGCGTGAGATTAATCGAAAATCAATGTGTTAAATAAATAATTCGAAACTGTCATAATAGAAATATTCTCATATATTTTGAAAATTATTCAAAATATATTCTAGGTAATTATTATACGACATAATATAAATATAATAAAAATGAACATTTCAAAACAGCAGATATTAATGATTTTATTACTTTTAATTATAGGATATGTCTATTCTATGTATTCGGGTAAAATAAACGAGGACACGGAGAAAGAGGAGCGAAAGTTGATTCAACAGTTCTTAGCGAACGATGTGAACAAAATGGATTCAAAAAAACCATTTTTGTGGATACCTATCGAATATGATATGAATGGAAGAGACTGGTTAAATTTCGGTTCTAGGAATACGGCAAATTTGAACCAGCCTTATTTATTCTTAACAATAAGAAGTATAATAGATAAGTGTGGCGACTCATTTAATATATGCATTATCGACGACAATGTATTTAATAAATTAGTACCGAACTGGACAATACAGGTTGGTCGTTTAGCTGAACCGCTCAGGTCACATATGCGGGAGTTGGCGATGGCGCAGCTGCTAAATAGGTATGGAGGTCTGCGGATGTCGCCGTCTTTTGTATGTTTCGAGGACTTGATAACGTTGTACGAGCTCGGAATAAATACTGAGACGGCGTCTGGTGGGGGCGTGTTTATAGCGGAGATGGTTTCAAAGAGTGTAGTATCATCGTCGTTGGCATTCGCGCCATGTTCTAAAATAATGGGATGCCGTAAAGATAGTGATATAATGAGGAAGTATATAGAATATTTAGAGGTTTTGGTATCAAAAGATTATACGAATGAGATGGAGTTTGAAGGGAAAGTAAGTAAATGGTTTTTTAACAATGTATCGAGTGGTGCGGTAAACATAATAAAGGCGGAGTTGATTGGTGCAAAAAAACAGGATGATTCGCCTGTAATTTTGGATAATCTGATGAGCGATACGAATATAGAACTTTCAAAGGAGAGTTTTGGGCTTTATATACCTTCTGCCGAGTTAATACAGAGGCGACAATATGGATGGTTTGTCAGGATGTCGCCATCACAAGTATTAGAATCGAATACTCAAATCGCGAAGTATTTATTGGCGATGAACTGAGCAATCGAATAGGTGGCAGGATAGGTGGCGGAATAGGAACTGGATAATATAATGTATATAATTTTAACTTATATACATTATAGGGTCTTTAAGGTATTTAGAGCATAAATTTTTTATTTTTTATTTTTTATAGTTCTTCGTAGTTTTGAATATACAGGTTTATGCTTTATTCCAATCCTTTTTGATTTGTTTGCACCTCTTTTCGATTTTATTATTCTTTTGTTTCTTGTTGGCGCTTTCTTGTGATTAGTGCCGCCGCGAGCAGGGTTTCCGCGAGCAGTGGCAATATACCCAGATATAAATGCATCATATTGGTCAGCCGTTAAAGAATGTATATCCTTGAAAGATGGTAATGTTGGGAGTGTTCGTGGAGAATTTCTAGGAGAGTGCCGCAACAGCGAAGGTAGCGGGGGTGGTCGAGGAGGAGGAGGAGGGGGAGGCGGAGGTGGGCGCGCTGCAACAACGGCGGGATCTTCGGGTGTATCAGGTGACGCATCTTCATAAAATGGGTCAAGAAACAAGCCACGTTGGGGCGAAATGCGCAAGTAACCGCCGATATAGTCTCTAATTCTTGTATAGGCGCGGATAACATGGGATCTTTCGCGATGATCGGGAATAGAATTCAAATATGATTGTAAGTCGATGTATATATTATTGCGAATCATTTTTCGAAGGTTATCGCCATTATTTCCAAATAATGTAAAAATACTGCCACTTAGTTGACAAAAATGATGATTAGCGAAAGAAATTGTATTAAAACAACTGTCAATTAAAATAATAATAAAAATAATCTTGTGAATAAGAATCATACAAGAATCTATATTCATGAGTCGTACAGGAAATACTCCCACAGGTCCTACTACAATCGGTATTATAGGACCAGTGGGATTCCATAGTATAGAACCATTCAAGTTGCGCCTTATTAATTTATTTAAGGACGAAATAAGGTCGCTTAGTCTTATAGCACACTTATAAGCACTACTCGCCGATGCAGGGTCTATACCTAAAAGTCGATAAAAACCTCTAACTATCTCTTGTTTTTCACCAGCATCACCGAATGATCGAATATAATTTGCAATATATGCTTGTATTTGTTGTATACCCTCTGGGGTCATACGCGAAACAACGCGACCAAAATCTATAGCGCGAACCCTAAACTGGTCAACGGGTTGTGTCATATCGTACATCCAGTTTCCAGAATGGGCGTCGAGAGGTATGTATCCTATACGATAAAATATGATAACACATATAGCTAGAGAGCGTTCACATAATTGGTAGAGTAACGCTCGCTTGTTCATGATATCAGCGGGCGGTGCTATGATAGCGTTGTTATATGGAGCAATTTCCGCACGTAACTGTTTAAATGAAGCATAAGAGGGTGCTAAAGATTCCATCAATATAATACCGACTTTTCTTTCAAAATGAGTTCCGCTAGTAGTCGTAAGAGGCAGAGGCGCTTCCAGCTGTTGTAGCAAGTATCGAAAAACGCGATTTCTATTAAAAATGTCTGTTTGAATGGGTGGTAAAGTACTGGCATGGCGAGGTGAAAGAGTGTCGGGGAAAAAACATTCACGAAATTGTGTCAAGTTAAAAAACATAACTGCGTATACGTCGGGACATACAGGTATTCCGGCATAAGCCATAGTTGCGCTATATACGTTAGATTGCGCATCGTATTCGTCTCTAAGGTCGCTTCTTGTACACGTTGATTTTCCGCGACCTGCCGTATATTCGGCGACTCGGGGTTCTTTTTGGGGTTGAACGATGCAACATTTTAAAATATGCTGCGTAACTAACTGTCCGGTACTGGGTAGTTCATATTCGTCGGCATTCATTAGTTCGCCGCGTTCATTAAAAACGTCGCTTCGAAATGGTGTATTGTCGGCGGGTAAAGTAATTCGCAATATAAAACCAGTCAAAGAATCAACGGATACTGTATCGACGCTAATCGCGCTAGAAAATATATTAATAAAATCGCGTGTATCCGCAACTTTACGTATAGCAACGTCTTCTCCTTTTGCATTTTTTGCTATTATCTTCATGCCACCTTGCTGCTGTTGCATAGGATCGAGGTGTACATACATCTATATTGTAACCTACAGAATCGTGGATATATATATATATATATATATATGGGTAATATAAAAATACCACAAAACAAGTTAAAAAAGTTCAATTAAGTTATTTGTAAAAAGAGCCAGCTCAATTTCGTCTTCATGAATATTATGAAATATTGTCATATACTTACAGAGTATTTTGGTAATTTTGTATTTATTTGTTTCAGTTATCAAGGGCGTTGTTTTAATAAAAAGGAAGTAATTGTCTAAAATATCCATAACGGAGTAACCTTGGTCATACAAGGTGTATAATATTTTTATACAGTGTTGTAATTTTTTTTCTGTTAGCGATTGAGTGTATTCTTCAAAAATATGGAAACTAATATTAGTGCATAGTAGTTTAACCAGAGATAAGTCGATCGATGTATTTAATATTTTAATTTTTTCTAAATAGTTAATCAAAATACGTATCGATACATTTGAAATATTGAGGACAAATTTTTCAGCTTCTGGTGTAATAATAATATTTTCTTTTATGATAATTTTAGCTAGTATTTTTTGTAGACAAGCGTCTTCAATCTGATTAATTTTTATAATAATATTGCGCGACTGAAGGCTGTCAATTACTTTTTGCACATTTGTACAGGATGAAATGAAGTGAACCTTGTGGCTATATTTGTCGATACAGTTGCGGAATACTTGTTGGCTTTGTTCATTAATAATATCGATATCATCGAGGAGGACAATTTTTTTAAACCCCTGTATTAGAGAAGCGGTTTGGCAGAATATTTTCAGGTCGTTGCGATAGTAAGAAATGCCTTGATCCTTTAGGCTATTTAAAACAAGTATATTGTCGGGGTTATAGTTTGTTTTATAATACTCGCGAATAATAGAATAAATAAGCGATGTTTTGCCCGAACCGGGGTCACCGATTAGAAGTATATTAAGGTTATTCATGGATATAAGAGTCTGTAAAAGCCGAATAACATTTTGTTCGAGTTGTTCAAATTGGTGAAAAAATTGTGGTTGATATTTATTAATAAAAGGAATATTGGTTTGTGAATTTTGCATGCTATGGTGATAGGTAATGGTGTATGTATAATTTAAATAGGGATAATCGTAGTGATAACCGCGAATAAATATTTATATTAATAATATTCGTTAATAAATATTTAAGTTTATGTTTCTTTAATATAATAAATATATTAAATAAATGAAATCTGGCAACTCTAGTAAATCTGAAACATTCTATGATATTCTGGGATTAGACGAGAAATGTTCACAGGATGAGATAAAGAAGGCGTATCGAAAGTTGTCATTTATGCATCATCCGGATAAAAATGGAAATAGTTCAGAATCGACAGAAAAGTTTCAAAAGATTTCGGAAGCGTTTAGTGTATTAAGTGACTCTGACGAGAGGGTGAAATATGATATGAATCGTAATAATCCGTTTGCAAATATAGGCGGAATGGGTGGAATGGGCGGAATGGGAGGCGGGATTAGAATAAATCCTATGGATATTTTTAATATGTTTATGGGTGGAATGGGTGGAATGGGTGGAATGGGTGGAATGGGTGACTCGCATGCGGCGCATCCGTTAAATGGGTTTGTAAATATGGGAGGTCTGGGTGGTATGGGTGGTATGGGCGGTATGGGAGGTATGGGCGGTCATGGACCACGAATTATAATCAGGACATTTGGTCCAGGCGGAGAGTCAATTAGTGAAAATATAATGGGAGAAAGTAGTAGTGATCCATTTAGTTTATTTAACCAAGTCATGCATGATATGCACGATATGCACGATTCTCCGCGACAAGAGATGCACCAACATGTATTACAACATCCACTACGAACCCCTCGATTCCAAAAAAGAGTAGAACCGAAACCACCTCTTATAAGTATAAATGCGACAGTAACATTAGAACATGTGTGTCAGGGTGCAACGATACCGGTAGAGATGGAACGCTGGAATATAAATAGTGAAGGTGTACACGAGTTGAACAGTCATGTGGAGTATATATCAGTACCAATGGGTGCGGAAAACGGTGAGGTAATACTACTAAGCAATCGCGGAAATGAAACAGGAGATGGCACTCGCGGAGATGTAAAAGTAACATTTATAGTAGAGGAGCATCCCTTATTTAAGCGGAACGGGTTAGACATTTTATTAGAAAAAAGCATAACCCTGAAGGAGGCGTTATGTGGATTCTCATTTGATATAGCGCATATAAATGGGAAGAAATTTTCATTCAATAGTTCATCTGGAAATATAATAAGAGACGGCTTAATAAAAACAATACCGCGTTTGGGTTTACATAGAGGGAGCGAACATGGTAACTTGAATGTAGTTTTTAAGGTGACGTATCCGGAGAAGTTGAGCGAGGAACAAATAAAAATATTATCGGATATATTATAGACATGACCGCGTGTGTATCGAAAACAATACACTTATATTCTATGTTGGTATTAGCAGGCGTGCTTTAGTGTATATGCGGATACTTTTGCCAGATAAGCGGGGCGGTTTGTTTTGTATAGGTTTGCCAAATCGGGGACAAGGGGGTCATCGGGATTGGGTTCATGCATAAGGGAAGAAATACTGAGAAGCAATTTGGAAATGGTGAGAGCGGGACTCCATTTGTCTTTGAGAATATCGATACAGATGCCGCCGGACGAGTTGATATTTGGGTGTAAAATCGGCGTGATGAATTTAACATGAGGGGGTTTAAAGGGATAGTCGATGGGGAAGTCGATATCTAGGAAGAAAATGCCGCCGTGGTATGGTGTGCCTTCCGGACCAGTAATTGTTGCGCGCCATTTCATAATATCGTCGGAATGAGGACCGGCGCTACAGTTTGAAGGAGGATCTTTTGCGAGTTCAGTAAGTTCCTTTTGGATACGTTTGGTAATGCTTATAACGCTCATAATGATTGGGTTGATAAAACGTAGAATACTTTTGACGAGTAGTGCTTGTATATGTATATCGCGTATTTTGTATATCAATTTTCTTGATATATAAAATAAAAATATGAAAATAAAAATATGAAAATAAAAATATGAAAATAAAAATAAAAAAAATAAAAATATAATATATAATACGTTTGCGAGATGTGTTATAGTGTAGAATCAAGCCTAAAAACTTCATTATTTTCTTTAATCGCGATTGTAATATTATTCAGCTCAAACGTGCCACATTTTAAATGGATTGCGTTGATTTTAATTAGCTGGTGTAGTATGCAGGTAGGCGAATTATTACTCTGGTTAACAAACCCGCGTAAATCATGCACACCAATGAATAAATTAATAACACTTACACTTATTCCATTTATATTGCTTTCTCAACCACTATTAGTAATATTTGGGTCATTTTTTGTGAAACCGTGGTCCATGTGTAGTCATAATAGGCAAATGCTTATATTAGGCTATTGTCTTATCGCGAGTATAGTATTTTTATACTACTTTTTTGAAAATCCTACAAAATATTGTACAACAGTCACAAAACAAGGACACCTTCATTGGTTTCTTAAAAGCAGCGAAGACACAAGAATTGAAATGCCTTATGGTTATTACGCTTGGATAGTAGTAGTTATAGGGGCTGCATTATTATTATGGAATATTTCATATAAGGCGTTGGGTGCATTGTTTTTAATACCACTTATTGGTTTTATTTATTCGCTTCGTACAGATTCAAAGTCAAGTATATGGTGTTATTACTCGAGTTATTCTTCGATTGTGATGCTTATCATATATGGATTATATAAATTCAAGATATACAATATTTTGAAGTAATGCTAAAGTGATGCTAAAGTTAAACAAGTGTTTCGAGCATTTTACGAAGGTTGAAAACAGCGACCGCTGCGGAGACTACCTGATGGCATTTCGCAAGAAGTAGCGAGACGGTATTGGTGGTGGCGAACGGAGCGATTCAAAGCGCCTACACCTGAACCGGGGACAAATCGATTGATTGTACTGTCGTTGGCTATACTTGTAAAAATAATACGACGAGCGCCACCGGCGGCTTTAGATTGACGGACAAGCCCACGGGCGATATTATAAGTTTGGTTGCTAACAGTCATTTGTTGAGATATATACTATGCAGAGATTATATATTTTTCCATAGATATATTACACTTATTATAAATATTGTTATAGTGATAGTTAAAATATTTTTCATTATGAACATTATAACTAGTTATATTTGTATTTCTTATATATTTTAAGTCTGAATAACTATCTAGTTGTGAAGAAACACACAATAAACTATTACAAACAGATAAATTTCCTTCATCATACAATTTATGACAGTAACAACACATAAATTCTACTATATTTACATCATTAAGTTCACTATTATTTTTCAATAAACAACGAGGCATTAAGTGTGCTGTTTCGAGTAAACTTAGTGGAAGTTTTTTATCACATAGTATACATATGTGTTCTTTATTATTAACTAAATATTCTCTTAACTTTGATTGTTCTTTTCTAACCTCTTTTAGTTCATATTTTTTATCCACTTTATTATTTTCAGCTTTTAATTTTATATTTTTTAAAAATTTTAAAAATTTTATATTTTTTAAAAATTTTTTAATAATAATAAAATAGTAGTATTTGTAGTCTTTTAATTTATCATTTCCTTTTTCAGTTAACTTGTAAATATTATTTTCACTAAAAATAATATTATCTTTTTTTAATTTTAATAACTCATCCTTTATTTCATCTTCATGTATTGAAGTGTTATACCTATTTTTTATATAGTTAAAAATATCTAGTAGTGTATTTTTATTGTTTATATTAAAACAATTAATAATAATATTTTTTAATGAGTATCGTGTCATTAAGTAGTCATTATATATATTTTTAAAAGTTATATTTAAACCTGTTTTCAATAATCATTCTAATAGTTCAACCATTATATTATATCCTCTCGTACCATACTTACCATTAATACCTACACCTTTAGTTTCTGATTCTTTATAGTTTAGTTTTTCAAGTTCTTCTTTGAATTGTTTTTGTGTTTTTAGACAATCTTTATGGTTTTTTTTGCACCATTTTTCATATTTTTCATATATATATTTTAAACCAATTCTCAAATTAGTTTTTTCTGTAATTTTAAAGCATTCTGTTGTAAATAAGGTTACACCAATATTTGCTATATATTGTGTCAAAGTATTTTTACTTTGAGATTGTGCTATTATATTTATTGAATAAACATGAGGTTTATTTTTGTCATACAAGTATAACCAACCATCCGGTGTTTTCCAATAATATTTTTCCGGTAAAGGTGTATCATTTTCTACAAAATAGTCATCATTTTCATTAACATATCCATGAGTATTTTGTCTTCTATATTTGTTTTTAATAACAGTATATTTTACGTTATCACCATCAATGAAATAAGAAGGTTTTTCATTTTTTTCATTTTTTTCGGTATTGAGTGGAGATATACATGTCGGTGACTTTTGAAAAGTATATTTTGTTTCATCAAACCTAAAAATATGCGTTTTATAATTATTATGATCATGTATCCGAATCGGTTTTGAAATAATTGCTTGAGTACCTTTATTTGTTAAGGAAATATAAGAAGAAATACGTTCTTCTTCTATATATCTAGTTAATTTATTACCATAAGGTGTATTTAAATGATCTTGGTTAAATGTATGATTATAATACATATTTTTTTTTTCGTCATCCTCATCCTGAGGTATTCCTTCATCTTTTTTATAATCTACAGAATAATATTGTTTTATTTTATATTTTTTATCAAATTCAGTTAAACTCATTTCTTTAATTTCGTTAATACATAAATATTCAGGTAAGTTTTCTTCTTTACACCATTGTTCTATTTCTTCTTCTGACATATCATCACTCTTTATTAACGAGTATCCATTCATTTTTTTATCAAAATGTTTTTGAATACCTAAATTTTTTGTCTTTTTACGAGAGTCTATATATTTCATATATTTTCCAAACCGCATTTCTCCGTTGTCGATAATATTTTCTAGTAAATATATTATTTCATCATGACTTTCACAATCCATTATTTTAGATTCTACTATTTTTATGAAAGGAACATAAAAATTATTCATTATATCTTTTAACTGAGGAGTAGTCCATAAAGTAAGTTTCATATTTTTAATATCATTATATTTTCCTTGTAATCGTATCCTTTGCGAAATATCGGTGCAGTTAAATGAAGCATGAGAAACAAAATACTGGTCTGTTAAGTGTAATGAAAATTCATCATAGTCATCACTTGTAAAAGAATACCCTCGTTCACCATACTTACCTGTTATTGTTATAACAGTTTTATATTTTACCGGTATAACACTTTTTTCAAACAAAATTCTTAACAACTTATATACAAGTTTAATATTTAAAAATTTAGTATCAATATCATAATAACAGTAACCATTGGGCAACTGCTGTCCCTTTTCGGTATATATAGGTGATCCATAAACACCCCCACTTTGGTGTAGTCGATTACTAGTAGATGACTGTCTGGCGTCCCATAGAGACAATCTTTTAAATTCATTTTCATATTTTTTTGATAAATATAATCTTAAACATTTCCCATGAAATATAACAACAAATAGATCAGAAAAATCTTTCATTATTTCATATGCTAACTTAAATTGACATTCTTTTATTCTTTCCTCACTTATTAGTAGTGAATTATATTTTTGATTTTGTTTTTTTGAAATTTTATTTAAAGTCTGTCTTACATAAAGAATATGATTTATAATTTTTTTAATGTTTTTATTATAGTCTGTAATAATGTCATAACTTGTACTTTTTTTGTTATTAATATCCTTACAATCCCACCAAGGTTCAACTACAGAAGTATTAAAATATATATTATTATTAAATAAACCATAATAATCTGAACCCCTTTTCATCTTATGAACTTTTGATATTTTAATATGAATATTTGTATTGTCGCTTAAACGAGTAGTAGTATTGTATAAAAGCGAATGAGCTGTTCCTGTAATATGTAAAACATATCTTACCTTTTTATATATTTTTGAAAGTAATTCTTCGCATGCTGTTGTATCATTTAAATCATTTTTATTGCTTCCATCATTTGACGAAGAAGGGGACATTAGATCACTTTCATCTACTACTACGGTTATGTTAACTAGCTCATTATTTTTACCAATATACTCAGAAAATTTTTTATTTATTTTTTCCAAAGGTGTATAATGCATTAAAGTAGAAAAAATGTCAGTTGGGTTAAGAGCATCTTTATTGTTTAACTTATCAATAACGCCATTACTATTTATATCCTGTAGTTCTGGAAGTTTAAAATCTTTCCAACATTTATGTAAATCACTATTAAATTCTTCAAATAAATTTTTAATATATTGGATATTAAAATTATATTTTTCTGTACCACATATATCATCTTGTAATTGTTTTTGATCTATTCTTAAATTTCTAAAAATATATAAAACGGGTCTCTTGAAAATATGAACAGAAAACCACATTATTATACAAGCTTGTAATCTTTTTCCTAACTGAATATCTCCCCATAATAACTCAATAATTGATTTTTCATTCTCATGTAAATCTAATGCTTCTAATAATTCCTTTTCGAAAGTAGACGAGTCTAAATCTTTTGGAATACTTTTTAATTTTACAGGAATATTACCCCAATTATGCCTTTCCAAACTTTCACCATTTATATATCTACATTTCTCTAACATATTATTTATAATTTTTTCAAGCACAACTTTAAGCTGTTGTCTTCGCGAACCATAAAACTCAACTAAACTCTCTTGAAATGACATTTCTTGTTTATATATTAACTATGGGCATTTTTTTAAGTGGTTTTTTTATTATATTATTAAAAAAATGCCTCGAAAATATCACCCCGCCATAAAATTGAAACGAATAAAAGCCAATAAATAGAATACAGAAAGTCAAACATCCCAAACAAACACCGCCACCCAGAAATGCCCATCGGTATCGGAACATTCGTTGCTGCTGCCATCATCGCTGCCGAAGATATTGATGCCGAGATTCCTCCTACTCCTCGCGTCGAAGAAGAATCCAAGTACCCCCGCTCGCTCCAAGAAGTTGCCGCACTCGATTTGTCGTTTATTCGCGACACATGGGGAGCCGATATGCTTCGCGATGCAATGAATGCGGTCGTGCTAGCCCAAGAAAACCCCAAAATACTCCAACAAAAAATCGACATCTGGACTTACTTGTCTAGTTACGAACCACCACACGGAGAAGGATTCATGTTTAGTCGTGGAGACATCGTTGTTGAATCTGTTCAACAACATATGCAAACGGCGCACTCGGGTAGCACCATGACCTTGACGATGCGTCATCTGCAACTACTTGCCCAAGTCGGATTCCCTAAATATCGCGAAGGATATCGCATGTAAGTAGTGTGAGATAAGAGAAAATTAATCAAATGTAAGTTGAATAGATGAATAGATTTATTTTTTTTATAATATATAAAATTGAATTAAATAGTAGCAAATAAAATATATTATAACAAAACAAAAATCAAACCCAAAATGGAATTAGTGACAGAACCGGATACTTATTCACCAAACATTGACGATAAAGGAAATTATATAGACAAAGTTCCATCGTTTCATACAAATGCACTTGCAAACGGACTAAGATGTCCATGTGGAACAAGAAAAGACAAAATATACACATCACATGCAATATTTACATCGCACATCAAAACAAAAACACACGAAAAATGGTTGCAAGACTTAAACACAAATAGGGCAAACTTTTATATTGAAAATCAAAAATTAAAGGACGTAGTTCATTCGCAAAAAATAATGATAGGAAAATTAGAACTAGAATTAACAAATAAAAATATGACTATTGATTATCTAACACAACAACTGATTAAAAAAACTTCAACTATGTCTAGTAAAACTATCGATTCTAGTTCGGCAAACGACATGATAATGTTTGATATTTAATTAAATGTCTGTATGTGTATAACGTAACACCCCGTTTTCTCTATGTTTTAGAACGCGTTTTACGATTTGTGCGCTTGCCGGCGGGACGTTTATTCTTGCGCGTCCGCATCCCCGCATGTTTATGTTTTCGCGTGCGACGGCGTCGACCCCCATCATAAACGGCGCTTGGATCTTTAAGCTGCGCTTTCAATATTTTTTTATCACGTTTTCTTTGGCTTCTTTTTCTTCTCATTTCCTCTTCGACGGGTTTCAGATGTGGAAAATACATGTCTCGAGCGTTTTCAAAATGTGTGTCATGTCTAAACATCCATTGGGAAAATCGGTCGGCATCAGCTTTGTTGCCTGGGATTGCTGGTTTGCCCTTTTTATTATATAATGCCTCCGAAGCAATGTCATCATCGAAAAGATCTAGGTCTAAACCTAACTTATTGTAACGTTCATTTACTTCATCATCCTGTCTTGGAACCCTTGCTTCATCTGGTGAATCTCCCATTCCTATAGCTCCTTCTTCGACTATAACTGGGCGAATATACCGGTCCCATTGATCACATGCATATATCGGTGCCTCGCGCCAATGTTGATCACTCGTTCGTATTAAAAGTTTAACTATATCTTCTCTTAATCTTTTATCAACCGCTGGAGTAAACCTAGCATCAAATGGATGTATTGTTTTTATATAACGATTAACATAATTTCTAATATATCTTTTTCCTTTGTGAAAGGTTTGGTCTGCTAACATTTCTACATATTCATTGTCCAATCTTCCAAGTGGTATTACATGAGGCAATGGAGGGGCTCGCTGGTATAATCGTGCATGGCTAGCAAGGAGGGGGGTATGCGCTACATAAGCAGAGGGAAAAAACTCATCCTCTACTCCAAAATTGTTTGGAATATAAACGTCTTCTTCTAAACGTCCCGGTAACCACCAACCATAAGCGGTATTTTCCACGTCGGGCATAGCATAACTCAACCGCATCCATCTTTGTGGTCTGGAATTATCTATTTCACCTATATAGCGAGGGTTAGAAGGAAAATCACTATCCCATTCTGCTAAATATGGTTCGCCTATATTATCTATGGGACTTACTGTAGCTCGCCATAATAACATTGCATCGTTATCGCCTTCTCTTGGAATTTTTATTCTGTCGTTTTCACGCACATGGGGACTTCTACTCGGGCTTATACGAAGTCCTCTACGGGGACTTCTGCTAGGGCTTCTACCGGGTAGTAACATTGCATCATTATCATCTTCTCTTGGAATTTGTATTCTGGCTGTATGGGGTATATAGTCTGCGCGCGCGTTTCCATGCGCACGTGGACTACGCCCACGTGGACTTCTACTGGGACTTCTACGGAGGCTTCTACGGGGACTTCCACTAGGGCTTCTACGAGGGCTTCCACTTGGGCTTACGAGGGGGCTTACGAGGGGGCTTCTTCTATTTTCCATAGTAATATATTTATTATATATTGTAGGTATAATAAATATATGAAATATATGAAATAATAGTAATATACTAAATAATTAAGAATATATCACAAACTATGCGCATATAGATAAAATATATGTGAAAAGTGAATAATACACATCAAATCTTATTTGTTGTATTGTAACATTACTACGATGGTACTTATACCCCAAAATATTATAATGTTATATTCCAATCACTCCAAATGTTTTGCATGTCTTGGTCGGTAATAAGTCGATGTGGGCGAATCTTATATAATGCTTCCATGCGTTCGTCGTATGGGTCAGAAGGGCGCTTTACGAAAACGGCTTTTTTCCTAAACCCATTTTCATTTGCACCAAGTTTGTCAACATTTTTCTCATTTTTTATGTCAGATACATAATAAAAAGCAAGTGTTTTTCTATATATATCATTTGGACACAGTATAATATTTGGAACACCATGCCAGCTTTGTTCTGTAGTTACAAAAATAATAGCAGTATTTTTTTTTGGATATGATTTAACAACGCAGTTTGAAACCGTCTCGTCCCACAACTGTGTATCGCCGTTCCATTCTTGATTCCATTCATCATTTAAATATAAAATAACGTTAAGTCTTCTTTGTTTATTTGATATAGGATGTATTTCGTAATCAATATGCATATTTAGTCGACCATATCTAGGATGCATATGTAGACCAGCGCCATGACAATATGGATCATATTCTAGGTCCGGTATATTAAATATTTTTTTAAACCTATCGATGGTATTATCGTGTGACAACGAATAAAAAACATTACGAATGGCGGGATGCATTGTATTTAAATCATCCAATGCGTATTTTACCTCTAATGGATTTTCATATTTCCACCATGTTTCTCCGGGAGTCGAAGGAATTTTTGATTCGAGTTCGCGATAATAGTCGTTTTTAATAAAATCTGGTATAATGATATGGTCGAATGGTGCTGTTTTTAAAGATAGTTTCTCGATATTATTAAACCAATCTCCAAAAATATCATTATTACTGGAACGAATATTTTCTTCTGTTATTTTTATATTGCAACTTTTTGACATACTATACTTTTAATATTAATATTATAATATAATAACTATAATATAATAACTATAATATAATAACTATAATATAATAACTATAATTAATGACAACAAAATTGCTAAAAATGTCAAAAACGTCTTCGGAAAAAGCAATTCGTGCAATTGCGGTTTTCAATGATAAAAAAATAAACGGGACGGTATGTTTCACAGAAGAGCCATCAAAATCGCAGATACGTATCGATGTATCGTTGACTGGGCTAAAGTCGTCTGGGTTACATGGTTTTCATGTGCACGAATATGGAGACATGAGTGATCACTGTGAAAGTATGTGTGCGCATTTTAATCCTTATAATAAAACACATGGATGTCCTGGTATGAAAAACAGGCATGTAGGTGACCTTGGAAACTTAAAGACAAATGCAAAGGGTGAAGCAAAGTATACTTTTTATGATGATTTTATTAGTTTGCGGGGAACAAAGTCAAATATTATAGGTCGTGGGTTGATTATTCACGCGGATGAAGACGATTGCGGACAAGGTGGAGAGCCGGATAGTTTAATAACGGGACACGCAGGCAAGAGAATAGCGTGCTCGGTAATAGGGTATGCATCTCCCCCTAAAAAAAAGTCGTAGTTATTGGGAGGGGAGAGGAGAGGAGAGGAGGGCAGCAACATTTATGTATTTCATCGTATATAAAAGGACGGGTCAATAACGCGTTTTGCGCCATATGTAAGCTTGTCGGTATCATATTCATTGATGCGTCTTTTTTCAAGTTCACCTTCACCGTTACTAAAAACGATTGCCTTTATATTTAATTTTTTCATGCGGAGAGTACAGTGAAAACATGGCGCGGATTCAGCCATGTCACCACTTCGCGAGCGCCTGACAATATAAAGAACCAGTTTCTGAACAACTTTAGGCGATAACTCCATAATACAAAGTTTGTGCAAAACATGTATTTCGGCATGAGCACTACAACATTTGCGATAATTAAGCAACCCATCCTTCGAATGACAGCGTATATTATTATAACCTTTTGCAAGAACTTTACCATTTAAAACGGCAATACACCCGTGCTGCATAAGAAGGGTTGACTTTGACGCTTCCTCTAAAGCAATGCTTGCAAACCGGTGGTCTTTGTTGCTGATGTGTCGATGGCGATACACTTGTTTTATGGGTGGCTCAGAATCAGGCGAGTTGATAGAAGTAGGGGAGCAATCACAGTTTTTAAATTTTTCGTGAATGGGAGAAGCCGTATTTTCTTCTCTTTTTGTATGTAAATACATAGTTGTTAACTTTTTGTTATATCTTAAACTATATAACAAAAAAAGGTTCAATTTCTTTTTTAAATAATATATAAACTGTTATGGAAAAGTAAACAAAACAAAACTAAACTACAATGTTCAACTAATCTTCTTAGAAGGAGTCTCACTTGAAATCAAATAAATGGAGTTCTCGGTTACAATAATATACTCAGTCTCGACTTTGTAAATATTGGCAATTGGGCTTGTATATTCGTCTTCACTCTTTACCAGAAGCTTTTCACCGGACTCGCGAACACCGATGATAATAGACTTATCGAGGGAAGCGGTCCAATAATCCAGCATAATGGGTTTATCCTGAACAATCGCTAATTTGCAACTATGTTGCAAGCAAACATTGGATGGGAGACGGTAAGCAGACTCACCGGCTTTTCCACCAGAAGAAGAAGAAGAAGATTGAGATTGACCCCCAGATTGCTGATTTTGACTTGACGAACTCATATTATATAATTAACAAATTTAATAATCTTTAAATACTTATTAATAAAAAAACATATATTAATTATTAATTATAGTTATTAATTATTAGTTATTAAATAAATAAAAATGGTTAACTGATTTTTAGTAAAATAAGCTAAATATTTTCAATGACATTAATAACTTTGCGTCGTAGTTTTACATTTTGTTTTTTAGGTTGCATAATATTTAAATGATTTCCGATTTCGGGGTATTCTACTTCTAGCAATTTTTTAAGAAAGTCATATATGCAGTGTAGTACATTTTCACCACACCGACCCACAATAAGTACGCTTCCTGTCCTAAAAATCATAAACGATATTTCGGAAGCTGTATGAATTTCGTTTGCAGGCGGGTGTTGTCCGGTTTGGTTTTCTAAACCGGGTATATAATAAAACTTGCTTTGAATGCCGGGATAAGAACATGCGTCATAATTGCTATTTATGCGGTACTTATATTTAAGAATATTGTATAGCTTATCTCGATTGATAAAGTAGCCACAATTGAAGTTTGAATTAATAAGAACAGTTTCACATTTATCGGCAATAAAATCAATCTGCGGACCGACAATTGGTTTTAAAATAGTTATAAGAAGTTTCAAAACTTGAGTAAGGGATTCGTCTGTTTGAATTCCGGGAATTTCAAGTTTGCCTGTATTAAATACTTTGATATGCATTTCTTTGAAGCCTTCACCAGTGGGGTCGCGTATTCGCATAATAAGCACGAAACAGTTGAAAAACGCGCGCTTTAATTTACAACGATAATTTAGAATATCTTTTTTACAAAGACCGACGTTTATTTTGAGTTGAACTTTAAATTTAATTCTACCCTCTGGATTATCAATATGTTCTATTTCTTGTTCTTGGTAATATTTCTCATTTTTTAACAACTCTCTTATTTCCTCAAGTTCTTTTGGATCTGTCGTAGAAACTTTAATTTGTTTTTTAATAATACACTCACATGGTGTTGAATATGCTGCAACAGGAATACTCCAGAATACCCGCTTGATGTCAATTGGTTGATTCAAATATGAGATTTTTGTTTTGGTGGATATATATATGTTACTGCAAACTGGTTGTTGTGTTTCGTCATTTCTCACATCATTTGCTATAACAGGTATTTTATCATCACCGCTATATATGTAAATATCGTGAAAGTCGTCGTCTTCGTCAACTCCCACTTCATCATCAATCCCCACTTCATCATCAATCCCCGCTTCATCATCCATTCCTGCTTCATCGTCACTACTATATGCTTGACGTTTTACACGCGTGGTGTCTTTTTTCGAACGAATAACATTTTCTAAATTTTGCAAAGATGCCAAATTTATTGACGACTTTTTTGATTTTTTTAATCCGGATATATGTGCCGCATGTTGTAACTCCGACGACGGTACGGCAATATTAGTAGCCGCGTGTAAAACTTGATTTGTCGTACCATGTGTATCAATAATCTCCGTATATGAAGTCATGGTCAAATCCATATTTTTTTGATAAGAATGTGTGACATTATTTTTAGCACTATTTTTCTCATTTGATAAAATAATAGCTCCCTGTGTCAAAAAACTTTCCCAATCATCGTCAACGCCAGACATAACGATTTTGTAAAGTTGTGTATCTCTATTTATTTCTATTATTTTCTTTAAGTTATTTCAATTATATATATTATTAAAATCAATATAAAGAATGCGGCGAATGCGGCGAATATTACAAAACATTTTGTCTAAAAAACACTTTAAGTTTATAAATAATATAATTTAAAACATACTCAGTTTTACAGTCTTGTACATGCATAATATTTTCGATATGATATAAAAAATCGGCTGTTATTGTATAATTTCGTATTATATAGTTCAAGTAATTTTTTATTATATTTTTTGGTTCTATGTTGTAGTCTCTGCTTATTTTATTGATTTTTTTTAATATAGAATCTATTTTCATATCTTTTGTATCTTTTTTTAGATATTTGGTCAATTGAACCCATAACTCATTTTTTATAATTTTACATTCGTGAATGAGGTCTTGATTTGACTGCATATAGTTTATCATACTTCTAATATCGGACATAAAGTGTTTCTGTATTGACATCAAGGTGTCGTTTTTGATTTTAAGATTTTCATTATGGTTTATCTTTTGTAAAAACTTCAGAATATCATTTTCCGGAAGTTGATTAAACCGCATTCTTACAAATTCGGTTTGAAGTGATTCATCGATGCGGCTAATATAATTGCAAATAAGACAAAATCTTACATTGAAATTATTATTATAATTATTTAATAAATATCGAAGCGCTATTTGTGCCGTTTTTGTCATATAGTCAACTTCATCTAATATTACAAATTTCATACCATCGCCAAATAAAGATTTAGAATTTACAAAACTGTTTATCTGATTTCGAATAATATCAATTCCTCTTTCATCGGAAGCGTTTAAATGAATCATTAATCCCTTGTTTTTAAGATTCATCTTTTCTTGATAAACATTTACCAAGTTAATAATAGTCGTTGTTTTGCCCGTTCCTGGCGGACCATAAAATAATAAATTAGGAAAATAATTATTATCTATTATATTTTTTAGTAATGTTTTATTTAATGGGTCTAAAACAATATCTTCAAAACACGACGGTCTATATTTCTCTACCCATGGTGTAGAATTTTTGAAAAATTCACTATTATTTGTTCCTGTACTATTTTTATCTGCACTTGTTGAATGCGGTTGAGGTAATAACATTTTTGCATTTTTATTGCACATTTCAATATTTATATCTGAGCTTATTATTATATTTTCCTCTGCATCCTTTACGACATTTTTGCATAGCGTAGTGGTTTGTGCAGTATTTTGTTCATCGGCATAATTATTTTTATGAAAAGTCGTGCTATCTTTACTTATCTTTTTATAAAATGAGTATAGTGTTTTACAGCTTTGAGGTTTACTATTACTACTATCATTATTATCATGATCGTCGCTATTGGCTAAGACGAGTTTATCGGTTTTTAGTGTACACGCCATAAAATAAAATATGCTTTATAGTTGTTTATTTTTTAGTTTTAATAAGTTTTTTTATAAATATAATTGAAACAGTATATTATATATAAATGAACAATACAGATTTATCAAATCCTTGCTCGTTTATACCCAAAAAAAACAGACAGATTCCAAAAATGAACGATTTATCGTGCGCAGCTTCTTCTAATAGTGTAAGTGTAAAATCAAGAAATGAAGGATATTTAGAATTAATTCTTGGTCCAATGTTTTCAGGTAAGACGTCAACATTGAAAAAAATATATGACCAGTGTATGTATTGTAATATCCCAGTTGTTGTCATTAATTACGAAGCCGACAATCGGTACTGCGATGCATCATTTATGTCTACTCACGATAAAGTAATGATTCCCTGTATTAAGGGAGTATCTATTTTAGAAATTCTGGAAAAAAATAAAGAAAAAGTAACCGAATCGGAAGTTATTCTTATTAATGAAGGGCAGTTCTTTCAAGATATACACATGGTAATTAATCTCGTCGAAAACTTGCACAAACGCGTATACATTTGCGGACTAGATGGCGACTTTAAGAAAAATAAAATTGGTTCTTTGCTCGACTTAATACCTCACTGCGATAATGTTTATAAACTCAAGTCACTTTGTAGCGAATGTCGCGATGGAAAGTCTGGACTTTTCAGTTATAGAATTACCGACGAAACACAGCAAATGGTAATAGGAGTCGAAAACTATAAACCGGTTTGTCGTGCATGTTTTGAAAGACTTTCGAATGCTAAGAGTTAAAATAAAACATATATTAAAACTATTTAAATTTGTCTTTTTAATTAGTGTATATCATTTAATATGGATTCAAACAATAATATTATTGATGTGTATAGCACCAGCACGAGCACGAGCACCACCAGCACGAGCACCAATCCCGAAGTTTTTATTGAAAAGAAGAAAAGAGGAAGAAAAAAGATGATAAAGCCGGAAGTAGTTTTGTCGAATTTTTCGAACGATGGTGAGTCGACGACTCTTCCAGAAAAAAAAATAAGAAAACGAAGATCTAAAAAGAATATAATCATTGCAAATGGGTTAGGAGGTGACAATAATATTATGAATACTGCAACAGACGGTACAATCGACGGTACAAATATAAACGTAGAAGTAGTTTCTAATGTGAAAGTAAGAAAACGAAGAGTATGTAAGTCTAAAAATACTGACACAAATGTAATAATAGACCCGAATAACCCGAATAACCCGAATAACCCCGATACACCACATCCTGTTGAAGAAAAAGTTGTTAAAAAGAGAGGTAGAAAACCAAAAGGCGGGAAAATTATTACACAAAAACTAGAAGAAAACAATAATAACAATGAAATGCCCAACATTATTTTACACCTAAAATGTTCACTTAATGACATTGGGGATAAAAACAGTGAGAAACCAAATTGCAACAAGTTGGAAGAAAGTCAAATAGAAAGTTATAATAATTTGTCTCAATTAAAGGGGAGCGATATTTGTAATAAAAACACTCAAGCAAACGCGGAATTAAAAAATGTATCCAATATCGGCGAATCCCGTCCTGTATATAATGACAGTTTGTCACACTTATTTAAGGTATATAATCCTACCATTTTGTCAACCGATTCTACAAATAGTGACACAACTGTAAATAAGAACACTGCTACAACTATTTCACATTCTAATGCCAATGCCAATGTACCATGCTATACGAGTAACGAAATTTTAAATAATAGAACATGTTTATTCAATGGTGTATATTCACCTGATGTTAATTTATATGGCAATGAATATGACGAATGTGATGAAGGTGACAGTATAACAGGAATATGTAAAAATGAAAAAGAAATATGGAGAAAAATAAATCAACTCAAGGTCAGTTTTCACAAAAGTGATATATGTAAAAATATTGGAGGAACACAACGTTCAGCGTGTTTTTGGTGTACATGCGAGTTTGACTCTCCTGCTGTGTATATACCAAAAAACTTAACAAAAGACGTATATAATGTATATGGCTGTTTTTGTTCGCCGGAGTGTTCCGCCGCTTTTCTTATGAATGAAAATATCGACACTTCTACGAAGTTTGAAAGATATCATCTTCTAAATTTGCTTTATGGTAAAATATATAAATATGAAAAAAGCATTAAAATCGCCCCGAATCCTTTTTACCTTCTGAATAAGTTCTGTGGAAATCTCACAATCCAAGAATATAGAAAGTTATTTCAAAGCGAGCAGATGATATATATTGTAAACAAGCCGCTTACACACATTTTACCCGAACTATATGAGGATAATAATGACTTTCTTCTTAATAGAAAAATTATACCGACAAATTCTGTCAATATTAAAAAAAATAAGCCACTAAAAAGTAATATTATTAATAATGCTTTTGGTATTACAGCCGGTGGTAATTGATGATATGGTGTAAACTATACTATTAAATAATGACCGTTTACAAAGTCATTATTTAATATTCATTAAATAGAGTTCTTTTTATCTGCCTCTTGTGCTTCCTTTGCCTCTTGTGCTTTTTTCTGCCTTTCTAAAAATTCATTATATCTTTTTGTGCGCTCCTGTTGTTTCATAAAATTAGTAGAAGCGTTGTCCATATATTCTCTAATAACATCATACCTTTTTTGATGGAGCGATTTTGAATTTTGCTGCCTTGCGCGTTCGTCGCTATTATCTACAGCACCCAAAAACTCCTTTATTACAAGAGTAATGTCGCCATTATGTTTTTCTAAACCGGAAATTGCTTCTTCTCGTGTATATGTGGTCTGGTTCATGACAATTTCAATAAATCTTTCGCATTTTTGTTTTTGTAAATTAATATAATGTTTTTTTATTAAATCTTGTTGACTTTTTTGTTCAATCTCGGTTTCACTCAAAATTACGTTTGATTGCATAGTTGTTGTGTCATTTTCTTCTACTGTTTTGTTTTCTTTGTTTTCTTTGTTTTCTTTGTTTTTTTTAATTTCTGTGTTTTCCATTCGATATATTTACTATATATTTATTTATTAAATATTTTTTAAATCATATTAAACGAATACCATTATTTATATATAACTGTTCATATATCGTATTTCCTAAACATTCAAATGTCTGAAATCAAAGCGGAAGATACAAATACAAATACAAATACAAATA
>Ga0114978_10000464_pt1 | contig 34399 bp, 28 predicted proteins | sample S_140212_EF_Meta_FD_87027 | JGI IMG/M metagenome (GOLD analysis project Ga0114978, IMG submission 87027) | Freshwater microbial communities from Lake Simoncouche, Canada to study carbon cycling - S_140212_EF_MetaG | ecosystem: Environmental > Aquatic > Freshwater > Lake | place: Lake...
CCCGCTGGATTGTTTGACTTGCAGTGCCAATGGCAATTGTGAACTACAAACACAAGCTGGCGTCGTGGGTTTGCGAAATGTGCGGTATGGCGTTGGGGCTCAAGCGGGCGCTCACCACCTTGACCTTAAAAAAGATGAGTCCAATCCCTATTTCACGTTCGACTCCAGCAAGTGCATTGTTTGCAACCGCTGTGTGCGTGCGTGTGAAGAAACCCAAGGCACGTTTGCTTTGACCATTTCTGGACGTGGTTTTGAAAGCCGTGTCTCCCCCGGACAAGACCAGTCATTCATGGAAAGTGACTGTGTTTCATGTGGTGCTTGTGTTCAAGCTTGCCCAACGGCTACTTTGCAAGAAAAATCCGTCATTGAACTGGGTCAACCCGAACACAGCCTCATTACAACGTGTGCCTACTGCGGTGTAGGCTGCGGCTTTAAGGCAGAGATGAAGGGCAACACCGTGGTTCGCATGGTGCCATGGAAAGACGGCAAAGCCAACGAAGGCCACTCTTGCGTGAAAGGTCGTTTTGCTTGGGGTTATGCGACCCATCAAGACCGAATTACGACGCCAATGATTCGCGAGAAGATCTCGGATCCCTGGCAGGTCGTGAGTTGGGATGAGGCACTCACCTATGCAGCGACTCGCATCAAGAAAATTCAAGCTGAAAATGGTGTAGATTCAGTTGGAGGAATCACCTCTTCACGTTGTACCAATGAAGAAACCTACTTGGTACAAAAGTTGGTTCGTGCTGCATTTGGAACCAACAACGTAGACACTTGTGCGCGCGTGTGCCATTCGCCTACTGGATATGGCTTGGGTCAAACCATGGGCACGTCTGCTGGAACTCAAACCTTCAAGTCGGTTGAGCATGCCGATGTGATCATGGTCATTGGTGCAAATCCAAGCGATGCACATCCTGTGTTTGCCTCTCGCATGAAACGCCGTATTCGTGAGGGCGCAAAATTGATCGTGATGGATCCGCGCAAAATTGATTTGGTCAGCTCCGTTCACGTCAAAGCGGACCACCACTTGGCTTTAAAGCCTGGTACGAATGTCGCAATGATCACCGCTTTGGCTCACGTGGTTGTGACAGAGGGTTTGATTGCAGATGCTTATATCAAAGAGCGTTGCGATGACAAGAGCTTTAATGAGTGGCGTGAATTTGTAACTAAGTCCGAGAACTCACCTGAGGCATTCGAATCGGTGACTGGGGTTTTGGCGACCGAAGTGCGCGCAGCCGCTCGCTTGTATGCAAGCGGTCCGAACTCGGCGATTTACTATGGTTTAGGTGTCACTGAGCACGCGCAAGGCTCCACCATGGTCTTGGGCATTGCCAATTTGGCAATGGCTTGTGGCATGGTGGGTCGTGAAGGCGTTGGCATCAACCCCTTGCGTGGTCAAAATAATGTGCAGGGCAGCTGCGACATGGGAAGCTTTCCGCACGAGTTGCCTGGATACCGCCACATCTCTGACACGACCACACGTGCGCTCTTTGAAGATGCATGGGGCGTGACGCTGAGCCCAGAGCCAGGACTGCGCATTCCCAATATGTTTGAAGCCGCCTTGGACGGCAGTTTCAAGGGCTTGTACTGCCAAGGAGAGGACATTGTTCAGTCTGATCCCAATACCCAGCACGTGGAGGCTGCGCTGTCTGCAATGGAGTGCATTGTGGTTCAAGACATCTTCTTGAACGAAACAGCCAAGTTTGCACACGTGTTTTTGCCGGGTAGTTCGTTTCTTGAAAAGGATGGCACCTTCACAAACGCTGAGCGACGCATTTCACGAGTTCGTCAAGCCATGCCACCTATGGCCGGTTTTGCCGATTGGGAAGTGACTTTAAAGTTTGCCAACGCATTGGGCTACAAAATGCATTACGACCATCCTGAGCAAATCATGCAAGAAATTGCCGATTTGACGCCTACCTTTCGGGGGGTCAGTTACGAGAAAATTGAACGCTTGGGCAGCGTGCAGTGGCCCTGTAATGAAAACACCGATGAGGCTGGAACGCCCATCATGCACATCAAGAAGTTTGTGCGCGGGAAGGGTAAATTTTTCCATACCCAGTATATAGCGAGTGAGGAAAAGGTGACGCAAAAGTTCCCACTGTTGTTGACAACGGGACGCGAGTTATCTCAATACAATGTGGGTGCACAAACACGCCGAACACTCAACAATGTGTGGCATAAAGAGGACCGATTGGAAATCCATCCGCATGATGCTCTGGAGCGTGGCATCAAGGACATGGACTGGGTCGGTATTGAGAGCCGTGCTGGGCGAACTGTTCTTCGAGCTCAGGTGAGTGAACGCATGCAGCCGGGCGTTGTGTACACAACATTTCACTACCCTGAATCGGGTGCGAATGTGATTACAACCGATAGCTCTGACTGGGCCACCAACTGTCCTGAGTACAAAGTGACTGCGGTCCAGGTTGTGGCTGTGAGCCAACCCTCTGATTGGCAAAATCGTTATGTCAAGTTCAGCAAGAAACAAATCGACTTGTTGCCCAAGGCTCTAGCAAAGTTAACGGAGAGCATTGCTAAATGATGAGAAGTTCCCTAGAGCTTTTGCCTCTTGGAGTATCCAAGCTTGAAGTGACTGGCTACAAATCTGGCGAGATACAAGCTCGCCAGGAGTTTGTCGCTCAAGAGGTGCCCATTGCTTTGGTCTTTAACGGTATTTCTCATGCGGTGATGATGGCAAGTCCTAGCGACTTGGAAGATTTTGCACTGGGCTTTGGTTTGACCGAAGGGTTGCTTGAATCACAACAGGAGCTATTTGGCTTTGAGCAGCGCGAAGTCCAGGACGGAATTGAGTTGCATTTGGACGTTTCGTCTGCATGCGAGTGGCGTTTAAAAGAACGCAGGCGCAATCTGGCCGGAAGAACGGGTTGCGGTCTTTGTGGGACCGATAGTTTGTCCCAAATTCGACGAGCATTGGCGCCTGTTGTTTCCACGGCGGTATCGGTCGAGGCTGTCATCAAGGCAGAAAAGGACTTGCATCACTGGCAACATATTCAACAACTCACCGGTGCAACGCATGCGGCTGCTTGGGTTGATGAAACGGGTGTGATTTTGCGCCTCAAAGAGGATATAGGCCGTCACAACGCCCTTGACAAACTCATAGGAGATTTGGTTCGCCATCAAGTCAATCCATCCTCTGGGTTTTTATGCATCACCAGTCGCGCAAGCTTTGAAATGGTCCAAAAGGCGGTTGTCTTTGGTGCAGGTCTCTTGGCGGCTGTTTCAGCACCAACTGCGTTTGCAGTAGAGATTGCCAAAGCCCATAATTTGGCGTTGGCGGGTTATGTTCGCAGTGGAGCCCTTGTTGCATACAGTTTCCCCGAGCGATTTAATTTAGCTTCGGTTTAGTTAAGAATAGATGTTGAATTCAAGGATGGTTTTAAGACAATGGATATCAATAATCTTGTGGGAATGGCCAATCGCATTGGGGACTTTTTTCAAAGTTTTCCCAACCGCGCTGAGGCTAAATCTAGCATCGCTCTGCATATCAGTCAAACCTGGGCGCCAAGAATGCGAGAAGCACTTATGTCCCATGTCGATCAAACTCCAGCATCTGACTTGCATGATATTGTTCGTGAGGCACTGAAAGAGAATTTGGAGCTTCTTAAAAGAAAGAGCCCATCAACGCCTGCTCAGCCCTTGGTAAAATAAAAGTCAATTGAATTTTAAATTGGACTGGTCAAAATTATTTTTTTGAGTGCCTTGGTACAACGATGCCATCAAAGTCTTGGACCTCTATGCCCAAGGCCTGGCTTGACATCTTTGCAACCCAATTTGGTTGCCCCGCTTGAAAGACATAAGATTTGTAAAAGGGATATAGAGTTTTTTGATTTTTTATTTCTTCAATGGTTCTGCTTTGAGTCACTAGATGTCCATAGACCATCGGTAGTTTAATTTGATGGTTCAAAGAGGCGTCAGAAATGAGTGCTTTTAGGGGTTTTTTATTTGAGTAATTTTGCATTTCGTCAAAGAACTTTTTGCGCATCAATACAATTCCCTTGTCGCTGGCACTGAGTTGTTCCTTTGTCCGGTCTGCTATGGTGCCTTGACCCATCCAAGCCAGGAAATCTTGATTCATGACGTGTGTATTGATGGGTTTTCCAATCTCATCAAAGACTGGGCCATACCAAGTGGGTATGACTTTTTGTTCATAGGGCTCCATTTCTTTAGGAACTCGAGTGTATTTCCAAGTCACACTCAGGGTGTTCTCGTCATCAATGGGCACCCTCCATTCAAAGTGTTCGCCCAAGAAGAACCCATTTGGCCATAAGCATACGCGTCCAATTTGCCAGGCATCATCGTTTTCATCGCCGTCCTCCTTGATGCGGTGATAGGTAAAGCCATACTCAAATTCTTTGAAATCGACTTTAAGGTGCTTGACACCAAATTCGATCTTTTGGGTTCTGAGTCGATTTCCCCAGTTTTCATGCATCCATTCAAAATGGATGGGGTCGATGGAGTTTTCTTGACACTGAAACCAATTGCAAGGCACGCTTGAAATGACAATTTGTACAAAGCCGTCGGTCCATGAAAAAGCCTCCCAATCTGCAAGAAGTGGCGCAGGAGACGGGCCAAAATAGGCCCAAATCAGTCCAGATTTCACCTCAACGGGGTAGGATTTGATCTTGATTTTTGCTTTGCTGTGGGCTTCTGGATGCGCAGTGTCTTCGTAGGGTTGCTCTAAGCACTCACCCTTTGCATTGAATAACCAACCATGGTAGTGACAGCGAATACCGTGGTTTTCAACCATTCCAGCGCTTAAATCCGATCTTCTGTGCACGCAGTTGCGATCAATGAGTCCAAACTGACCGCTGAGGTCTTTGTACAAGACCAATTCCTCGCCTAAAATTTTAATGGGTTTGGCTTGAATTTCATCAAATTCTGATGCGCCTGCAATGGGCATCCAGTAGCACCTGAGGAGATGACCCATTGGCGTACCGGGCCCTACTTGCGTCAACAGATCATTTTGTGCTTGAGTGAGCATGAGGCAGCGGTTTTCTCTATCACCGGCAAAAGCGCAAGAGTTTCATTCGGCTTGAATTTTTGCAAGAGCGACCGCTCTTTCATATTTCCTAAGATTTTTCTTGATCTGTTCGCTGTACTCAGTGGGATTCATGTAGCCAATTGAAAAGGCGGTTTCCTTGAACTTGTTGATGAGGTCGGGACTTTCTGTGGCTTGTTTGATTGCGAGGGTGAGCTTATTGGTGATGCTCTGGGGTAAGCCTGCTGGGGCCAACACACCGGTTTCGGCTGAAAAATCAAAATCTTTGATGATCTCAGAGATGGCTGGCGTGTCAGGGTAGCGAGACCAACGCTTTGCCGAGGTCACTGCCAAGAGGTTGAGTGAATTGGCCTTGATATGCGGTGCAGAGGCCGTAAAAGCCGTAATCAAAATGGTGACGTCTCCAGACAAGATGGCTGGAACGGATTGACCACTGCCCTTGTAAGGAATGTGGGTGATGTCTAAGCCCGCATCGGCTTTGAACGCCTCCATCGCAATATGGTGAATACTCCCTATGCCAGAGGAGCCATAGTTGTATTTATTTGGATTTGATTTTGCATTTTGGATCAGATCATTGAGCGTTTTGATATTCGTTTTTGAATTGGAGACGATCATCAATGGCTCTGAAGTCAGGCCAGCAATCGAGGTCAGATCCTTTAAAGTGTCATAGGGAAGGGTTTTGAAAATGTAGGGCGCAATGCCAAGCTGTGAGGTGTCACCCAGCAGCAATGAGTACCCATCAGGTGCCATCTTGACAAGTTGTGCTGTGGCGGTGATGCCGCCTCCGCCTGGCTTGTTCTCAACCAGGAACGACTGGTTGAGTATCTCGGACAGCTTTTGAGCCAATGCTCTTGCTACAAAATCAGGACTTCCTCCAGCCACGTAACCAACCAAGATCTTGACGGGTTTATTGGGGTAGTCCTGTGCCCAAATCAAGCTAGTAAATGAAATCAATGCAAGTTGAACTAAAAATTTAAATTTCATATTTCGATTACCTGTTTTTTTAAAGACATCACAGGCATTTCAAATCGAGTTGAAATGCCTGCAAAATTGAACCCACATACCTTTGATAGACTATTTCAATCACTGGAAGTATGAAATTGGTATATACGATAGTATTGATTCTTGGCCTGTTTTTTTGCTAGTCAACCATCGGCGCTCGGTCAAGCTTCAGAGCATCCATGCCAAGGCGTAATTTAAACTTTTACGCATTGCAGATCAACAAAAGAATTGAGGCTGATTGCACCTTGGTTATGGGGTCTTCATTTAGACGGGTGTCGTTGAAAACTCTCTCCAGTCGACTTCTTTAGGGATGATGGCTTGATACGAACACACGGTGGATGGAATTTTGAGTTCTCCAACTCCAATGGGCGCCTCGCCTTGAATGAAACGCTTGACTGCATTGACCATTTGCCTGCGAAACTCCACCACCGCCATGTCACTTGCGCCCAATCTGTCTTGAGAGCGGTCGGTGATGGCTCCCATGGTGACCCACATTGCCATGTCTTGGTTGGGGATACCCTTGATGCCAGTGAAATTGCCCGCCTTCATGGCTTGGCGATCTTGTAAAAAGTGGTTCTCTTTAGTGCGAATGGGCTTGAAAGTCGAATCGAGATCGATGTTGACTTGCGTGCTCAAAAATTCGCGCCAATTTTCAGTATCAGGTGTCGTGGATGGATCCCCCCAAGCGATGAAGTGAAAGGCGGTGTGTGTGTCATCGATTGCCGTATTGATGTTGGCCACGTTGTACAAATTGTTCGGAGGTATCAATGCCGATGAGGGTGCGACAAAGACGGTAGAGCGCACATATTCATGGGTGTTTGCATTTTGAATAGGACGCCTGATTGCTGCGTACCTAAAGCCATAGGCATCGGCTTGAGTCTGCATTCTTGGCGACTTGTCTGTAGAGGGACGAAGCCAGGTGTTTCCATTGATCGTAGCGCCCTCTATGCGCGAGGGCGTCATATCTGAGGAGTGAAGGCTTGAGCTGTGGGCCGAATCTATTTGTCCCTCCATGATTTGCGCCCAATTGCATGGAATGATAATTTTTGATATGGAGACTCGGACCGACTCATTGGGAGCCCAAGCAGGGGGTGTGAATGCCGTTAAAGTTTCTGGAGGGCCCATATAGGCCCAAACCATCCCACCCCATTCTTGAGCAGGATAAGAGATGTGTTTTATTTTCTCTTTGAGTCGGCTAGAGTTGGGCTCAGAGCTCATGTCGACGACTTGGCCTGAAATGTCCATTTTCCAGCCATGGTACAAACAGCGCAGGCCAGAGTTCTCATTTCTACCAAATACCAATGAAGCCCTGCGATGAGGACAGTATTCACCTAAAACGCCAATGCGACCTTCAGTGTCACGAAAAACAACCAGATCTTCTCCAAGAACTCGAGCTCGTACAGGGGTGCCATCGGGTTCGCTCACCTCTTCTTGCAGGCAAATGGCTTGCCAATGTCGGCGCATCAACGCTCCCATTGGCGCGTCCCCCTCTACTCTACACAACAAGTCATTTTCTTCAATGGTCAGCATATTTGTCCTCGATTATGACAATCAAACTTGCCAAAAAATAGTTAGATTGCTAAGATTATGCCATGATTTAATTCCTGTCAAGTGCCGATCAAGGCCAATCAAAGCCGACCAAAGCCTTTATCAATCCAAATACCCATGAATGAACCTTTCTTTTCTCTTCGTGTATCACGCAAACATCAGCTCACGCCAGACATTGTTTTGATTGATCTTGTACACCCAGAGGGCTTCGATTTGCCTGTATTTACGCCTGGCGCGCACATCACTGTTCAAACACCTAAGGGTTTACACCGAAGTTATTCTTTGTGTGGTGAACCCAAAGATCAGCAGAAATGGCAAATTGCAGTCAAGCGTGAAAATGCCGGTCGAGGGGGCTCATGCAGCATGTTTGACGATTTGCTTGAAGGAGATCAGTTGCAGACGCACCCTTGGCTAAATCTTTTTGAGCTCAAAGACCAAGCCAAATTCTTTATATTTGTAGCCGGTGGGATTGGCATTACCCCAATCATGTCCATGATGCGGCATTTGATGAGTATGGGTAAAAATAATTTTCAACTCTACTACTGCACTCGCGACCCCTTGAACACTGCGTTTTTGGAGCAATTGAATGCACCAGAAATGGTCGATCATGTGAAAATTCACCACGATCATGGAGACCTATCTCAAGCGCTTGATTTGTGGCCACTTTTTGAAAATCCAAACGGCTCGGATATCTACTGCTGTGGACCTGCTGGCTTGATGGACAGTGTCAGAGACATGACAGGCCACTGGCCAAGCGATAGCGTTCATTTTGAGAGTTTTGGCGTCTGCGAAAATACATCCAATGAAAACAATTCGTTTGATATCATATTGAATTCATCGGGCAGAAGAATCCATGTTTCCCCCGATTGTTCTATCCTTGATGCTTTGCGCTCAAATGGAGAATCAGTCTCTAGCTCGTGTGAGAGCGGTACCTGCGGCTCGTGCCGAACGGGTCTGATTTCTGGTGAAGCCGAGCACCGAGATTATGTATTGCTCGATGATGAGAAAGACACACATATCATGGTTTGTGTGTCACGTGCTCTTACACCTGAATTGGTTCTCGATTTATGAGTGAATCAAAACTTAGAGTGGGTGTTGCCGGTTTAGGCCGTGCATTTACCCTCATGTTGCCCACCTTTTTGAAGGATCCGCGTATTCAATTGGTGAGTGCTACCGATCCACAGCCCTTGGCCTGCGCTCAATTTGAGCGCGACTTTGGTGCGCTATGTGTAGGCAGCGTAGAAGACTTGTGCGCTCGCACAGATGTGCAAGTGGTCTACATTGCTACGCCGCATCAATTGCACGCAAGTCATGTGGAGCTGGCCGCGGCAAAGGGCAAGCATATCTTGGTGGAAAAACCAATGGCGTTGAGCTTGGAGGATTGCGATCGAATGATTCAAGCGGTCAAAAGGGCCGGTACAGTGATGGTGGTAGGCCATAGCCATAGCTTTAACGCCCCTATCTTAAGGGCGTATGATCGCATTAGAAGCGGTGAATTCGGATCTGTCAGAATGATTCATTCTTTGAATTACACCGATTTTTTATACCGACCAAGGCGCCCCGAAGAGCTCGATACTGAACAAGGTGGGGGGGTTATTTTTAGTCAAGCCGCTCATCAATTGGATATCGTGAGATTGCTTGGAGGAGGTTTGGTGACAAGTGTGACCGCGCGCACCGGTGCGTGGGATCCCCAAAGACCAACCGAGGGTGCTTACAGCGCACTTTTGAGCTTCGCAAATGGAGCCTTTGCAAGTCTGAGTTACAGTGGCTATGCCCACTTTGACAGCGATACGTGGATGGAGAAAGTGGGGGAGTTGGGGCAAGCGAAAAATGATGTTGACTATGGCACTGCAAAACGCAGACTGGCAACTGTTCAAACGCATGAACAAGAAACAGCACTCAAAGCCGCAAGAAATTATGGGGCCCCAGATTGGAAAAGTAATCTTGACTCAAAACTGCCAAGCAAGCATCAGCACTTTGGACCACTGATCATCAGTTGCGACAAGGCTGATTTGAGGCCTGTCCCAAATGGGTTGTGGATAGATGGTGACGGCGAATCACGGCTTTTCGCAATTCCCGCTCCAATCGTGCCACGCCAAGAAGTGATCGACGAGTTATACAATGCGGTTTTATTTCAAAAGCCTGTATTGCATAGTGGAACTTGGGCTCGTGCCACCACAGAGCTTAGTCTTGCAATCTTGGAGTCAGCACGTGGTGACAAAACGGTTTTACCAAAATATCAAATTGAACCCACTCATTCATTATGAAAAAAAACAAGCAAGAGACGCAACTTATTCTCAAGCACTGGCAAAATGCGGTCCCAGATGATCGTTTGGCACACTTGGTGAGGGACTCTGGTCGGGCATATTCTCGTGCACTTCAAACGCGATTGAGTCAACACGATGTTCCCTTTGGGCATTGGACTTTCCTTAGAATTCTTTGGGAGTCAGACGGATTGACTCAAAGTGAGCTCAGCGCTCAAGCTGGGGTCATGGAGCCGACCACTTTCAGTGCCATGAAAAAAATGGAAAGCCTAGGGTATATCTCTAGACATCATTCTCCTGAGAATAAAAAAAATTTATACGTCCACTTGACCGCAAAAGGGCGCAAACTCAAGCAAATTTTGGTACCCTTGGCCGAACAAGTCAACCAAGTCAGTGTCAAGGGTATAAGCGCACAAGATGTCGCTACAACCAGGAGAGTTTTACTCTGTATTTTGACCAACCTTGCAAGTGATGGTGTTTCCTAAGATGAGAATTAGCGAATTTAGAAAAATAAATCAATGATTCGATTGATTTTCTTAAACCCGCTGCACTTGATGAAGAGCTGTCTCGATTTTTGGTTTGAGTTAAATGAGAATAGAAAATTGAACTTTCTGTATTTGATCGTATTTTGATTAGGAGCTACCTCTCATGAAATTTCACATGCTTACATTTCGTTGCGCGTATGCACTTGTATACTTTTTGAGTGTATTTTTTGCGCACTCGGTACAGTCTCAAACTCAAACTGCTCCAAGTCTTGCTTATCCAGACAGGCCCATTCGATTGATTGTGCCTTTCCCGCCAGCAGGAGGAGCGGACAATTTAGCCCGTACGATCGTTCCTAAAGTCGCTCAAATTTTAGGCCAAACGATTTTCATCGATAACAAACCCGGTGCTGGGGGAAATGTAGGCTCAGAAATTGTAGCTCACGCCAATCCCGATGGTTATACCTTGCTCTACGGTACCAACGGTACTCACGGAACCAATCACGCTTTGTATTCAAAAACCGGCTTTGATCCCTTTAAGGATTTTGCGCCAATTTCAAGGTTGACAACCATTCCTGCCATGTTGGTGGTCAATCCCAATCTAGGAGTCAATTCTGTCAAGGAATTGATCAACTATATCAAGTCCAATCCTGGAAGAGTGAGCTTTGCATCTGCTGGCAATGGAACCACCTCTCATATGGCGGGAATGCAGTTCAAGAACATGGCCGCTTTAGATATTGTCCACGTTCCATATAAAGGCGGGGGACCCGCTTTGATGGGGGTGATGGGTGGGGAGGTTCAAATCACATTGGATTTGATGGCCAACGTCTACACTCAGGTCAAAGCTGGAAAGCTAAAAGGCCTTGCAGTTACGACCTCTGGCCGAATCAGTATGGTGCCCGATATACCTACCTTGGATGAATCCGGGATAAATGGTTTTGATATGGCGGCCACGGATGGGCTGTACGCGCCCTTTGGAACACCACCGCTCATCATTGAAAAGCTCAATAAAGTTTTTCGACAAGCTTTGACTGATACCCAAGTGACTGAAAATTTGAATTTAAAAGGGGCCTTTCCTACGCCCAGTTCTGCGGAGGAGTTGGCCAAACACATTGCCAAAGAAATGCCCATGTGGGTACGTTTGGTCAAAGAGTCTGGTGCAAAGGTTGATTAATCAACGAAAAAAACAAGATACATATGAACTTATTTGAACACTATCAATCCAATCCATCCTTATTCAATGGAACGCCCAAGCCTTTAAGAAAAGAGATTACAGAGGTTAAAAATTATTTCAAGGCGCTTGAAAATTTCTCAAAAGTTTTTGCGATTCGACCTGGTGAAAGAGTCCTCTTTTTAACCGATCCGCTTTTAGATACGAGAGTCGTGGATGCCATATCTGGACTGGCAAATGCTAGAGGGGCCACTGTGACCCAATACATGGCAGAAAGCACCACTTTATCAAGCGTTCCAGATGAGGTGAAGCCACTGATTGAAAAAGCAAATTTTGTGGTGTCGACTTGGTTTTGCTCAATTGAAGACCCCTTCAATGTATCCATGAGAAAAAAAGGTCAACGGTGGGTCAAGATCACCTACTTTAGAGATCTCGATTTGCTGATGACGGCACAAGCACGTTTTCCAATAGAGTTGGTTGGTGAAATTTTGCGAGCAACGGTTAGGAAAATCCCGCAGGATCAAGCATTCAAGTTCACTTTTACCGATGAGAGAGGTTCGCATTTGGAAATCCCGTATTCTGCTTCCATGCGAGAGTCGATGTTTTCTGGCAATCGTTGGAGGGGAAAGATGTGCGCAGATGAGGATGGTTGCTATGTGCACTACCTTCCAACGCACGGTCCTAATTTTTGGGACAGTACAGCCATGAAGAATGAAGCCCATAAAAATATTCAAATCAATGGGGTACTCTATCCCCAGTGGGCCATCGGTTTTGAAAAGCCATTCCAAGAAAACATTGCCGTGGAACTAGAAGACAATCACGTGATTCGAGTGAGTGGTGAGTCTAATGATGCAAAAATTCTCAGAGAGATGTTGATTGGCGGGAAAATTATTGAAGGAGGAGGCTGTGGTTTTAATCCGCAAGCGCCAAGGTACTCCATTTATCCTGCAGGATCTAATTCACCGGGCGCATTGCATTTTGGTATCGATTTGGCAAAACCAAGCGACTTCATACGCCGGGTCATGCCGAATTGGGAAGAGCCACCAGTCCATCAAGACTTGGTTATTTACGATTCAACTCTAAAGGCTGGTGAAAATTTAATTATTGATCAAGGCCATTTAACCGCATTGAGTGATCAAAGTGTCATTGATCTTGCTAACAAATTTGGAGACTCTGAATCGATTCTTTATGGCGAAATCTAAAAATCACGCCATCAAAATCGGTTGACAAGATATTTTGTGGAAAATTGATTCCGGTCCAAGAAGAGGGCGTTTTTTAGAGTAAATTATTTTCTAAGTAAACGTCAATCTTGAAGTTCAATATGTGCATCCTTGATTGCTTTTGCATAACTCAACAGATCTTGCTGGTACTTAACAGAAAAATTTTCTGGCGTACTTCCAACTGCTTCATAACCCCAGTTTGGCAATTTCCCTTTGATTTCAGGTGAGTTCAGAACTTTGGTAAATTCGGCCTGAATTTTTCTTGCGATAAGCAATTGAGTTCCTGCAGGAGCAAATAGTCCAAGCCATCCAGTATGTTCAAAATTAGGTACACCACTTTCACTTATTGTTGGAACATCCGGTATTGCTTCTGATCTTTTGGTGCCGGTCATTGCAATGATCTTTAATTTACCCGCATGCATTGGATTAATGACTCCTGAAAGGGGTGAAATTGCTGCCCCAACGTAACCAGACAAGAGTGCTTGATTCATAGGAGCATCTCCTTTATAGGGAATGTGAGTAAGTTCTAAATTTGCACTTTGTTTGAGCAATTCCATCACCAAGTGTGGCGCCGAACCAAGGCCAGTGGAGCCATAGTTTAATGAATTGGGTTTGACTCTTGCTGCATTTAAAAAATCCGAAAAATTATTCACTCCAATTGTGGTGCCTACTGCAAGAACTAAGTAAGACGACATGATTTGAGTAACCGCAGTGAGGTCTTTTTTTGCATCAAAGGGCAGTTTTTTATAAAGACTTGGCGCAATCGCTAGCCCGTGAGTGGTTAGTAAAAGTGTATATCCATCAGGATTGGACTTTGCAACCGTATCCGCCCCTATGATTGCTCCTGCTCCGGGCTTATTTTCAATCAAAAAAGGTTGCTTGAGTGATTCACTGATTTGCTGGCTTAAGTTTCTTGTGACCGTATCAACGGCCCCTCCCGCAGGAAAGGGGACAACAATTCGAACGGGTTTTGCTGGCCAATTTTGAGCACTCGCTCCATTCATCGCTAAAGTAAACAAAATACTGTATAAATAAAATAGACCGTTTTTAATTTTAAAAACACCAGTGTTGAATGAGTATTTCATTTTTATCTCTTTTTGGCGTTGTTGCGCAGTTCATTGGTCGCTTTAACATCAATGCTCCCAGTCTTTAACACAGCAACTTTATATATTTTCTTTGCACTTTCTTTACAAATGTATCCTTGGCGAAGATCATTTTTAACTCGCTCAGGATCCCTTTCAACAGGGGGGCCAAATCCACCGCCACCACCTGTCAATAAGGTAAAGGTGTCTCCCTTATTGAGTCTTTTTAATAACACCTTGGCATTGGGGAATTGATCAAAAATCTCTCCAGATTGGTTGAGATTGACTTTGTTTCCCATGCCACTTAATCCGCCTTCTAATCCCCAGGGTTGGCAATGCATGCGGTCAACTTGTGCATTAAAGTTCATGCTTGATCTTGCCATGATGATTTGTTCTGTACCAAGTCCGCCCCTAAATCTTCCTGGTCCACCCGAGTTCTGTCGAAGACCGTGTTTGAGATACATCAATGGAAATTTTGCTTCCATTTGTTCAATTGGATTGTTATGTGTATCTCCATCGTTCATGCAGACAGTGGCGGACATTCCATCTTCATTGAACTTGGCTCCCCAGCCGCCTCCAGAAGGCCCTACGCTGCTTAAAAAGAAGCGACCGTCTTTTGGAGAAATGCCATTGACCATCGCCAATCCTAGATCTGCGTGATGTCCTGCAATGACTTTATCTGGCATCGCCGCGTACATGGCTTTGAATATTGAATCAATCACTGTCATTGGGTAAGTCATCCACCACCTCATAGCGGCGGGTTTGACTGCACTCACAACAGTACCCTCTGGAACAATCGTCTCCAGTGCTCTAAAACTGCCTTCATTGATCGGATAGTCAGTTGCTGAGGTTAAGCACTTGTAGGCGACTTGTGCGCAAGAAATACCTGTGCTGGGTCCGGAGTTGTAAAATCCACGAACTTGCGGGCTAACGCCCGTAAGGTCAATCGTCATGCGGTCGCCTTTTTTGATGACCTTGACTTTGATCGGGATGCGTTTTCCGATCTCAACTCCATCATCATCCATAAATGACTCAGCCTCGTACACGCCATCTGGTATGGCTTTGGTTTGGGCTCTGGCCTTTGCCTCTGAGATATCCATGATCCGATCAATGGCATTCAATACAGGCAATTGTCCGTAGCGATGTAAGAGCTCTAAAAAGCGTCTTTCACCTGTGGTGACTGCAATAATTTGAGCTCTTAAATCCCCCATGGCCCTATCTGGAATTCGCACGTTATTTCGGATGATATCTACGAGATCTTGATTAACCACTCCAGCGGTTTGATATTTTAAAATTGGAACTTGTATTCCTTCAGAGTAAATATCTGTGGTAACGCCGCCTAGAACTCCGCCAACATCAGGCCAGTGCGCCATGCAGCATGACCAGCCTGATAACTTGCCTTCAAAGAAAATTGGAATGCTGAACGTAAAATGATGAAGATGAGAGCCAGTGATATAAGCATCGTTGGTCACTAAAATATCACCGGGCCCTATATTTTTTCCAAAATGTTTAATTTTCTCCTTGATGGTGTTGGACATGCCTCTTATAAAGCTAGGCAATCCAAGGCCAATAGACACTGTATCTCCCTTGGCTGTGTAAAGTCCAACGGTAAAGTCCAATGCTTCGTAAATAATCATGTTGTAGGCTGTACGCATAAGGTTAATTTTCATTTCCTCTGTGACAGCAAGGACACCATTTCTTACAATTTCAGTCAGTACGGCATCGGCTCTGATTACTTTTGCTTTTGCTTTCATGTGAAGCTTCCTTCAATATCTATGATTAAATTACCGTAATCATCTACATGCAATCGATCGCCCGGTTGAACCACGGTGATTGAGGCATATTCTTCAATAAGCGCTGGTCCAATTATTTTGTTACCCGCTTTGAGATGGGCTCTGTCATAGGTCAGCGTTTTAACGGATTTGTTAAGTTCGGAAAAATACACCAGCCTGTGTCCATTTAAAGCAGCTTTTAAAGGCTTAGAGCTGCCTTTTTGAATTTTTTCAAGTTGGGGTTTTTTCATCACTCCACACACAGTAGCTCTAAGGCTGACGATTTCCCCTGCTTCTTGTGGTGCGCAGGTCCCATATCGGCGTTGATGAACTGCATCAAATTGCGTTTTAATTGCTTGGCGGTCTCCTTTTTTTAATACATCGGCGTGAAGATCAACCGTCACAGGATGCTCTTGACCAACATACCTCATGTCTGCAGCAAAACTCAATGTCACTTTTGAGGGTTTGATTCCACTGGCTGACAAGGACGCTTTACCTTGCTTGACCAACTCATTGAATACTTTTTTTAAGTCAGAAAAAGAAACATCCGATAGTTTTGTAAACCATGTTTTAACAAAATCATATCTAAGGTCCGAGTGAAGCATGCCAAATGCACAAAAATGACCAGGTCCCTTTGGAATAATAACTCTACTCATACCTATTTCGCGAGCTATGGCCGTTGCGTGCAGTGGTCCTGCACCTCCATACGCGATAAGTGGAAATGAAGCCGCGTCTAGTCCTCTTTCTGTGGATACACCCTTGACTGCATAAGACATAGTGGTCGTTGCAATTCTTAGTATGCCGTCTGCAGCTTGCAAAGTATTGAGCCCCAAAGGTTTGGCAATATTTTTTAAAATTGTTCGCTCAGCGGCTTTGAGATCTAGTTGCATCTCGCCTCCTAAAAACCTGTCTGCGGCAAGTCGACCTAAGACCAAATTGGCATCTGTCACAGTTGCATAATCGCCTCCCTGTCCGTAGCAAGCAGGCCCTGGCTGTGCTCCAGCACTTTTGGGCCCCACACTTAAAGCACCAGACTCGTCAACTTTGGCAATGCTGCCGCCACCCGTTCCGACTTCAAAGACGTCTACCATTGGAATTTGAACGGGTAGTGCTTGGTTATATCCACCTATTAAGGCAGCTGTCGTTGTTAAAATTTCACCCTCATAAATAACACCTGCTTTTGCAGTTGTTCCACCCATATCAAAGGCGACAGCATTTAAAATACCTAACTCTCGACAAAGCGCTTGAGCCCCAACCACGCCTGCCGCTGGTCCCGATTCAAGCATTCGTATGCACTGTTGTTGCGCTTGCTGTGATTCGTACAAGCCGCCCGTTGATTGCACAATTAGAAATGACCCTTTGAATCCTTGAGAATGAATATGCTCATTAATTTCAGCTACATACGCACTAACTTTTGGACCAATATAGGCATTGGAGACTACGGTTGAGCAGCGTTCAAACTCTCTGTATTCTTGAGAAAGTTCATGTGAGGCCGTCACAAAAGTCTTTGGCATTCTCTCCAAGACAATTTCTTTGACGCGTTCCTCGTGTGCTGGATTTTTATAGCAATGAAATAATAAAATGGCTACTGATTCAACCTTTTCTTCAATCATTTTGTCGCACAGTGCATGAACACCTTGCTCATCCAAAGGAATATATATTTCACCCTCTGCTGTAATTCTTTCTTTAACCTCTAAACAAAGGGCCCTTTCAACCAGAGGAATGTGTTTTCGAAAAAAAAGGTTATAGGCGTCTGGGCGATTGATACGACCTATTTCATAGATATCTCGAAATCCTTCTGTAATGAGAAGTGCAGTTTTCGATCCTGTACGCTCAAGCATGGTATTGATCGCAACAGTGGATCCGTGCAAAAAAAGTTCAGCATCTGAATACTTGGTTTTCGCTTTCTCAACACCTTCTGAAATTCCATTGACAAGTTTACTCGGTGTTGAAAGAGTTTTACCTAATAAAAGTTTGAGTGTTTTTTGATCAAAAGCGGCCACGTCTGTAAAAGTTCCACCGATATCGGCGGCAAGACGTGTTTTGAATTTTCTTTGCATAAAATAAGACTTTATATTTGACTGATACTATTCAATGATACATAAGTACTCTTGAAACTTGGTAGGGGTAATTCTCGTTTTTTTTAACATATTTTTCTGAAGTTATTGATTGCTTAATCTCTTTAAGTTTTAGCCCAAGTGAGATTTATTCAAGGATGTAATCGTATTGGATAAATCATTTAAAACCCTCGTTGCGAGGGATTTTGAGGGAGGTTGAATCGCTATGTTTTTAAGGAGGTCGGAAAGGCTCCCCATATGTCCTTCTCTGTATTGAGCGAATTGTTTAAGCCACAGATCAAACGCCACTTCTTTTTTATATTTTTCGCACAAAAAATCGATGATGTTTATTTCTAAATCGGTTACAGCAATACCAGGCATGGATCCAGCGCAACTGCATCCGGAGCTTAGTGACAAGTGAACTTGGGATAATCGATTCCATTGACCCAGTAACTGAACAGCTAAGAGAGAGGTATTAACTTTCATGAGTTTTTTTTTGATCTATACCTTCAATCAATTGTTTTCTATTTTTAATTCCTTAATCATTTTTTTATATTTTTCAAGATCGTCTTTGATGAGATCTTGGAATTCTTGCTGAGTTGACGCCAAAGGTGAATAACCAAATGCTGATAGACGCTCACGGACTGATTTATCTTGTAAAACTTTATTGATTTGATTGTTTAGCTTTTGAATAATGTCCTTGGATGTGTTTGCGGGTGCCAATATTCCACTCCAAGAGGAAAAGTTATATCCTTTGAGTCCTGCTTCATCAAGAGTCGGTGTGTCGGTTAGTGCAAATGATCGGTTGAGAGTTGTGACTGCTAGTGCCTTTAGACGATTTGCGCGTATATTGGGTAAAGGGCCTGTAAGGCTGTCAAATACCATATCGACCTCGCCTTTCAAAAGTGCCAGTGTCATCGGACCATTTCCAGAGTATGGCACGTGAACGATATCAACATTGGCCATATACTTGAAGTATTCTGCTGATAAATTCAATGCGCTACCAGGTCCCGATGAGCCATAAGTATATTTCTTTGGTTTTTCTCTAGCCAATCGAATTAAATCTTTTATGGTGTCAGCTTCAAAATCATTTTTTACCGCAACGACCAAGGGATTATTCACCAATGTGCTGATTGGTGAAAAGTCTTTAATCGGATTCCAATTGACCTTTTGTAGGTTAGGTTGTATGCAATGACCGGAAGTTGTAAAAAGAAGTGTGTACCCATCTGGTTGGGAATGAGCTACATATTCTGTGGCTACACTTCCACCTGCTCCTATTTTATTTTCTACGATGATTGACTGATTAAATTCCTCACTCATTCTTTGAGTCACTATTCGAGCGACTGCATCGGTTCCACCACCCGCGGGAAATGGGACGATAAGTTTTATTGTTTTAATTGGGTAGGCGGTTTCACAAGAAACTCTTAAAGGACTTAAGAAAAAAACTGAAAACAATAAAAGGAGACTCGAGAGGCGAAAGAAATTCTGCATGGTTGTCGTGTGTTGAAGTTTTATCATGCCAATATTATCGAACAAATTAGGCGAAGAAGGAGTTCACTTCATTTCAGCGAATCTAAAATAAATCTCGCCTTATTGATGTTTACCCTTGGATTTTTTTTATTTATTTAGATTAAAAATGTAATATCACCGCAGGGTAGGGGATCTTTATTGATGCATCATTGGTTTATGATTAATTCAGAGATTTTAATATAAAAGTTTGATCTCGAATTTTTTTTCAACATATACAGAGAATCAGGAGTCAAAGTGTCAAACATCAATCGTCGCCAGGCTGTAGTTGCTTTTCTTGCTGGGTTGACTGCCCAATCGATACATAGCTCTGCTCACTCACAAACTTCTAAGCTAAGTCGAATAATCATTGGATTTCCTCCAGGTGGTGGCGTTGATTCAGCATTGCGACCTTTAGTTCAAAATATGTCAGATGGATTTCCGGGGGGACTCATCATTGAATCCAAACCGGGAGCTGCAACTCGTCTTGCTGTTGAATATGTTAAAAATAGTCTGCCCGATGGCACGACCATGTTGTTTACACCTGATTTTTCCCTAACCCTTGCACCCTTTAGCTTTAAGAAACTTAATTATGATCCCATCGCTGATTTCAGTCCCGTAGCCACCGTTAATTCAAGCCCACTTGTTTTGTGTGTGGGGCCTAGTGTTCCTGAAACTGTACGCACACCTGCTGAATACATTGCTTGGTGCAGAGTCAATCCCAATCTTGCTGCTTACGCCTCAAGTGGTGCCGGTGCAGCACCTCACTTTACCGGCGTCATGTTCTCCAAAGCCTCCGATTGTCCTCTCCTGCACGTTCCTTATAAGGGCAATGCGCCGGCCCTTGTTGATGTGATGGGCGGGCAGATTTCATGTGTGTTTAGTTCATTGGGCGAAGCTCTTCCAAGATTGGGTACCTCTCGGCTAAGGGCTCTTGCAACTACGGGGCTAAAGCGCAGTAGATTCCTGCCTGAAGTGCCAACGATGGTTGAGTTGGGTTACAGTGACCTGGTCTCAGAGCCATGGTTAGGCCTGTTCATGCCTGCCAATACCCCTAAAGGCATAGTTCTAAAAACATCAGCCCTATTCAATGATGCGCTCAAACTGCCAGCCTTAAGGGAATCCTATGCCAAGCAAGGAATTGAGCCTATTCAAAGTACGCCAGAAAGTACCGTGGCCCTCTTGAAGGCAGACATGAATCGCTGGGGATCAATTGTGAAGGCATCAGGTTTTATCCCTGAGGAGTGAGCATTCAATTTCATAGGCCAGGGTGCGATGGCGATGAATAAAGTCAATCGTGCGTGATGCACACTCATCAGCGTGACTGGCCGCGGCGTGGTAGGAGTCACCCTTTAAGATTTGCAACTCGGAGTTGAGAATTTGTGCCTGCCACTGCGCAATATCTTCTTCTTTGCCCAATGCACTCAGCTCTGTGCTCATGACCAAAGTGGGACATTTGATGTTTGGCAGATCCGCTTCGACGTTGGAGGAGGGGATTGTTTTCATGAACCCAATTTGTGATTCAATGGGTGTCTTGCACATGAGTTCAATCCACCAGCGAACCCCATTTTTTGGAAAATCACTACCAAGCCTTTTATCCATTGAATCAGTAGCCCATCGACGGATACCGTGCTCTTCAAATTCTTTATTCCATAAAGTCGCTCGGGCCGATAAATCACCCCGGTCAGCAGCTGGCGTTCCCACCAAGGTGAGGGACAATACCCTTTCAGGAAATTCGCCAGCTAGTCGCCTGGCAATCGTTCCTCCTAGCTTTGCACCAACAAGGTGAAATCTTTTTGTCTTTAAGTGATCCATCAATGTCACGAAATCACAAACCAACTCATCCAGTGACCAGTTGTGATCCTTTGGCATTGGAGTGGATGCACCAAAACCGCGCATATCTGGCCTAACTACTCTGAAGTGTCTGGACATTGAAGGCACCCAAGCAAACCAAGCGTCCCCACTTTCTGCGTTTCCGTGGAGCAACAAAATCACATCACTTTGTGTCCAGGGATCGGTAAAGTCATCGACTTGGAAGTGCATAGACAACTGAGTGTTGATCGAGGCAAAAGGCATTGAAAAGTTTAAAAGTGAAAGGGGAAGATTTTTAGCAATAAATGGTTTAGCAAGGTTTTCTAGCAAGTCAGTTGAATTGCTGTAACTGAATTGATTGAACGCAGGTTAGTCCGTTTTCATGTTCACGCTTTTGATCAAGGCGCCCCACTTGGCAGTATCGCTTTTGAGGTAAGCGCCCAATTGAACAGAATCCATGTACATTGACTCAGAGCCTTGTTTCAATAAAAGTGCACGTACTTGGGGATCGTTGCTGATTTTTTCAAGCTCCTTAGATAACCTTTGAATGATCGATTGAGGTGTTTTACTTGGGGCGAAAAGACCTGTCCAAGAGTTGACCTGAAAGCCTTCAAGGCCTTGATCACCGATGGTGGGGACGTCTGGCAAAATCTCTGAGCGCTTGGATGTGGCAATGCCGATAGCTGTGAGCCGACCGCCACGAATGTGCTCCTCAAGTGCCGTCAGACCAGTGCACATCATTTCAACCCTTCCACTTAGTAAGTCTGTCATCGCTTCTGCTGAGCCTTTATAAGGTATGTGGATCATTTGAACGTTGGCCATAAATTTAAACAGCTCCCCGCATAGGTGAGGGGAGCCACCGGTCCCAGATGAGGCAAAGTTCAAAGCGTTGGGTTTTTTTTGTGCCAAACTGATGAGTTCTTTGATGCTGGTAATGCCTACTTTGGCATTCACCACCATCACATAAGGCGTATTGGCAAACATGCCAATAGGCGCCAAATCTTTGATAGGGTCGTAGCCTAAGTTTTTATTGATATTGGGGCCCACGGAGAGGGGAGCGGCAACACCCACGAGCAAGGTGTACCCATTGGGTTGAGCTTTGGAGACCAAAATGGATCCCAAGTTTCCACTCGCACCTGGTCGATTTTCGGGGACCACTTGTTGGCCAAGTTGTTCAGATAGGCGGCGCGCCATAAGGCGACCCAAAATGTCATTGGTGCTAGAGCCTGCCGGATAAGGAATGATCAGTGTGATGTGCTTGTCTGGGTAAGTCTCTGTGGCATTTGAGCTGTTGAGCTTAAAGCCAAAAAATAACAACAAGCAGAGAGATAAACCAACTCTAAACCGAAGTTGGACGGATCGAATTTGAATCATCTTGGATTGTTTCTTCGTCAATGGATAAAATCGCATGGCTTTATGTGAACTCTTGCAGAAAACTCAAGACCTCAGCGACCACCGAATCAGGTGCTAAAAAATGAATACCGTAGTCAAATCCTTGGAGTTCAACCAATTTTGCGGTTGGTAGCAAGTCGCACATTTCTTTCATATGTGTTTTTCTTCGTGGCGTGCATTTAGATCCCACAATTAGCAAAGTGGGCACCTTAATGTGCTTTAAGGTGGGAGTAAGATCTACATTTGAGAAAAGTTTAAATGCTGCAACCGCCATGTAAGTTGGTGTTTTGGCCATTTCTTTAGGTACCCATTCGGCCATTCCTTTTGGTGCCTTGCTCATGTCCATTCTGTATTGAAGGGTTTGACGGCACCATTCCGAAACACCATACTTGCTGATGGCCGTGGCCTGATCGGCTTCACCCAAGGCATAGGTGGAAATGGTCTCGTCCCCCATTTTGGCTGCGGTGTTGAGCAAGGTAATCGAGGAAATGCGGTTTGGATGTTCGATTGCAGCAACCAGGCCGAGTGCACCACCAGTGGACTCTCCAACCCAATGTGCTTTTTCAATGCCCAAGGCATCTAAAAGACCAATGGCATCTCCAGCCAGCATCTCCTTGGTAATGCAAGCATCGGGGGGCGGTTTGGTTGTTTCCCCATAACCCCTGGCATCCATGCTGATGACCCTGTAGTGGCGACCTAATAATGCATGCCATGACTTCCAAAAGTTCGTGTTTCTGCAATAGCCAGGATAAAGTAATATCGTCTCTGGTTCTTCTAAATTCCAAGGGTCTGTAAAGTCAGAGAGTTCATAGTGAATGTCAAGATCTCCGACCTTTGCAAAAAGTTTGGTCATTGGCTACTAAAGTTGAATGTTGAATGTTAAAAGTTAGAGTGTAATTAAATTGAAACTGCTTGTAAGTTCTCATTTACCCTGATTTTCAAATTTATACTTTTCATGGTATCAGTAATGAAAAATAGATAAAAATTATTCACTTAGCCGTCCATCAATTTGAAATGATTGTCACCGTCGGTAAGCTTAAACGCATTTTTATTTTTTGCGTTTTCAGTACATGCAATTACATAATTCAAAACATATTGGCACTTACATATAGAGGGACTGGACATTTTTCTTATTATAAAAAAACACGCCGATTTAGTGATTTGATGCGTTCATTTTTTAAGATTAGAGAAATAACTTCTTCAGACAGAAATAAATTTTCGGTAGCCTAAGAACAATTAATCTCACGAACCCTCCATTTTAATATTAGCTGCTTTGATCACAGCGCCCCATTTCTCTCTTTCGCTCAGCAGGTATGCCTTAAACTGATCTGAAGATCCACCGCCAGGTTCTACGCCAATCATAGCCAATTTGTCTTTAACCTCTTGTTCTTTCAATATTGTTGAAAACCAATTGTGTAATTTACTGATTGTGATCTGAGGTGTTGAAACAGGCACCAAAGCGCCATACCATCCGGTTCCATCGATATCGTTTATTCCATAATCGCCCAATGACGGGATTTCTGGCGAGAACGGAGAGCGCTTGGGACCTAAGATCGCAAGGGCAATAACTTTCCCAGATTTAATGGCCTCCATTTGTCCACTTAATCCATCTGCTCCCAAAAGGATGTGTCCCCCCATTAAGTCTGTTTTGAGAGGAGTAGATCCTTTGTATCCGATATGTTCAAGGGGAATGCCCACTTTCATTTTCAAAAGCTCTATGACAAGATGCGCTGCAGAAGCAGTCCCAGGGGATCCAAAGCTTAAAACCGATTGCCCGCCTTTAGTTCTTTCTATGAATTGTTTAAAATTGCCAATTTGTGAAGACGATGATGCAACCAAAACATTGGAGTGTTTTGTAAACTGTATGACAGGAGAAAAATCTTCTGTTTTCCAACCCAATTTTTGTGACAATGCTTCACTTGTAGAAAAGTTAGGGGCTGTAACTAAAATGGTATATCCATCACCCAGAGATTTTGCAACCAACTCAGTGCCTATGTTGCTTGAGGCTCCTGGACGGTTATCGACTAAAACTTGCTGAGATGTAATGTTAGAGAGTTTTTGCGCGACAAAACGTGCAACCAAATCAGTTCCTCCGCCTGCCGCATAAGGGACGATAAATCGAATGGGTTTATCTGGATATTCTGCAGAAAAAGAAAAAACATGTAGGCAAAGTAAACATACCAATAAAGGTAGATGCAATATATTGATCATTGGAGTATTGGAAGAGCTTATTTGATATAACTTTATAATTCAATGGACATGAATAAGCAAGGCTTTTTGAGAAATAGGTGCATGAAATGGATATTTTAGGTTACAGAGCCAAAATCGGATTGTTACTTCCCTATACAAACACGATCGTTCAGCCCGAATGTGATTCAATGCGACCAATGGGGGTTACAAATCATACGTCACGTGTTGAAAACATTTATAGACCCGTTAACGATCTTTTGGCATATGAAAAAACAATAGGCCAAGGCGAAAATTTGGTTGAACAAGCCTTAGCTCGTCTCATGCCTTGTATGCCAGATATGGTTTTATTGGGGCACTCATTGGATGCATTTTATGGCGGGGTAGAGGAGGAGACACGCTCTATTGAACGTCTAACAAAATACGCTGGTGTTGAGGTGGTTTTGCCGCCCTCAGCATTGGTGGCTGCATTAAAAGTATTAATTAAAGGGAAAAGAATTTCTTTATTGACGCCCTATATGCCACCAGGTGACGAGGCAGTTAAGCACTATTTTGAAGATGCGGGCTTTGAAGTCAAACACGTTCATGGAATGCGAGCACAGTCTCCTACGGCAATTGCAGAAATAACATCTGCTCAATTAAAAGATGCAATAAATCTCATTGATGGCCCAGACGTTGATGCCATTGTCCAATGCGGAACCAATACTGCAACTGCCACATTTGCAGCGCAAGCATCAGTCATGCTTGGTAAGCCAATGATTGCTTGCAACGTTGCTTGTTATTGGCTAACGCTTAGAAAATTAGGAATCAAAGATCAAATGAGTGGATTTGGTGATCTTTTGGAGAAGCATTGAGTTAACTCAATGCTTCCTATCAATTTATTGACAAGTAAAGTTAGCGGCATTTCCAACGTCACCAGCAACTGGACCAGTATACTTTGCTGATTTTGGATAAGCGCAAAGTGGACGAGTTCTAGCCGCAGGGGGTGAATTGAAACCGGATCCAGATGCAATAACACTTTCAGGTGCAATTCCTTTTTCAACCCAATTTACCATTGGTGTGAGCATGTCAAACTGATCGGTTGAAGGTCCTCCACTGCAATGCCCCATATTAGGCACCAAGAAAAGCCTTGAAAAATTCTGAGCGTTTGAGTACTTGTTATTGATATTTTTAAAGTAATTAACTGTGTAAGCCGCAGATGGCCCAGGATCACTTGCACCGTGGTACCAAATCACTTTTCCACCTTTATTGACAAATGAATCTATATTCGTAGAGGCTGCAATAACTGGGTGATTTGCTTGCAACCTAGGGGGGTCAATATCAAAACTCCAACTTTTATAGGGTACCAATGTAGGGATCTGGGGACTGATGTAATAGCCGATTTGGTTTGTTCCTAAAGCCAAATTACCGGGTGCGGCAGTTGCGGTACCAATGTTTCGAGTTGGAATGCCCGTAGCGGCCATGAAACCACCATCATAAGGATAACCTTCTATTTTTGTTCCACTGGGAACTACAACTGAGGCACCTGCACTTGTAGTTGGACCCTGGTTAATCTTTTTAATTGCTGTAATTTGATCGGAACTTAAACACGCCGCTGTTTTTGCGCCAGAGCACATCAATGGTTGAGTTGATTTAAAGACATAAGTTGCTGGGTCGAATTTACAAGAACTTGGATTATCGATGACTCCATCAACAGCCCCATCATTGGCGTCACAGGCCTCTAGAATTGCTTGTGTGAAAAGACCTTGGTCAGCAACAGTAAATGATTGGTTAAACTGAGCATTTCCATTTGCATCTTTTGAAACCAATGAAGCTATTGCCTGTAAGGAATTAACTTCACTTTGGGTAATTGCTGTCAAATCATAAACTGGGTCACCTGAGACGACTCCATCAAAGTAGCTGGGAAATCTTTGCATAAATTCCATGCCTTGGCGTCCACCAGTTGAGCATCCGACGTGGTAGGAGCGGTCAGGGCTCCTGCCATAGAATGTTTTAATAATTGATTTGGCAGTTTGAGTCGCTTTGTCGATGGATCCATAGCCCCATTCGATAGTGGCATTGGGTTCAGAAAGAAAATCTAAAGTTGCTTTTCCAGCGGCAGTCAAAACAGTGTTGGCATGTCCACCATCTTGAGTGACAACAGCCCAACCTTGAGAAAGAGCAGGAGTCATACTCCCAGCTACTCCAATGGCGGCTGGAACGGAACCCTCTGAACCACCACCACCTTGGAACATAAATCGTCCATTCCAATTCAATGGAAGCCTTAGCTCAAATCCTGTACCGTAAGATACCTTGTCAGCACCTGTATATGCACCCGCAACTCCGGTAACTAAACAGTGTTCAGGCAAAGGATAGTTACTTACTACAGTCCCATTTGGAACAATTGAGCTTGATGTTATTGTTGAATTCGGTATGGGTAGGGTAGAGGAAGAAGTTGAAATGAAGGAACACAAATTAACCAATTGCGTGCGTTGATCAATATTAGTTGAACAAGAGTAAATTGAAGTTATGGTTAATAGTGTCAATGACCATTTAAAAATTTTCATTTTATTCTCCTTAGTTTAACCTTTAATCATATTTTTAAATCAAAACTTTGGTAATGTGGAAAACCCTATATTTAAATATTTAAAAATATTACTCAAATAAAGTAATAAATTATTTCGATTGAATTGTTATTAAGACTATTTGAATAAAAGTAAATTTGAATACGTTATATTCTTACTATAAATAAAGCTGATTGCGATCTCGAGATCCTTGTTTAACACTTCAGCGAGGATGGGTGTCCACTACCTAAGGGGCCTACAAAGCATTGAGATCGGCAGCGATCCCTTTGGTATTTTGCTTTTGAATTTAAAGAAATAAGATGATTCAGATTTCTTCGGTTGCGTCCTAAGCAATGACGACAAAGGGACTAGGCGTCGCTTTCCTGATCCATGGGTCATTTTTTAGGCGCTTAAGCTCGTAGATCAGTTGCTATCAGTTACCAAGACCATGCAGCAAACTTTGAATGAAAGCCCGTCATCTCAAAAATCAAATTATTTTTTTGACGACGGGATGTGAAAACACTGATTTTTTCAAGCCAGATTAAATTTATAAAACCAAACCAGGGACAAAGGTGTTTTTAAAGTCCACCATGTGACTGCGCAACCATCATGTAGAGCATGGGAATGGAGAGCAGTGTATTGGCCCTGGAGGTCAGCATGGCCATTTTACCAGCCTTTGCTTTCTCCTCTGGTGTGACATCGACCATTCCGAGGGCTTTTTGTTGATTGGGCCAAATGATAAACCAAACATTAAAAGCCATGATCAAAGCAATCCACATGCCGATGCCAATAGCCACAAAGGGCTGAGTCAAAGACAAGGCGGCCATCACATAGCCGTTCATGGCCGCTACCAACAAGCCCGTGACCACCGTGGCCAATGCAGCATATCGAAACCAAAACAGAGCCTCAGGAGCAATGACTTTGCTGATGGCTGGTTTTTGTTCGTCTGGAATTTTGGGCATTGAAGGAATTTGAACAAAGTTAAAGTACCAAAGCAAACCGATCCACATGATTGCCGAGAGGACGTGTAACCATCTCATGAAAAACATTCCCCAGGCGTGTCCTAATTCGATGGCTGGGTTTACCGCCGCCACAAGTAGGATTAATAAGATGACGCCAGCAATGAGCGTGTATAAAAGTGACTGAAAAAGCTTGGTCATGTTGAAAGCCTCATAGGTTAAAAGATTTCCAACTTTAATACTAAATTATTTAAAGTCAATAATAATTTGCTCAAACCTTTTAGATCAAGCCCATGTTCTTTATGTTGATTGTCTTCAATTTGTATTAAAACCTAAGGAGTTGTAACAATTTTGTGCAACATGGTTTTATTGTGACCAAAGTGCTTGTCTTTTAGGATCTCGTTGTTTGATCTAAGTTGTCTATTTAAGGGTAATTACCAACTGATTGATTGATTGGATTGCTGCGATGTTCTTTTTGACAAAGACAGAATGATCCATAGAGGATTACTTTCCTTTTAAGACGCGTGCGGAGTTTTGAAATTTTCTAGGCAAGAATCTGCGTAGTTTTTTGTCGCTCATCATGACTAGGTTGCTCTTGGTTTACACTTCACTAATTTCAAAATTTTTTAATTCACTTAATTTTTCATTGAGGTCTTTTATGTTGTTTCCCACGACCATCGTTGGCAGTTATCCACAACCCGAATGGTTGATCGACAGAGCGAAGTTAGCAGGCCGTTTTCCCCCTAGAGTGAGAGCCAAAGAGCTTTGGCGTGTTCAAGAGCCGTATCTTAAACAAGCCATGGAAGATGCGACCTTATTGGCCATCAAAGCTCAAGAGGATGCGGGCTTGGATATCATCACCGATGGAGAGATCAGGCGCGAGAGTTATTCAAATCGAATCGCAACGGCTTTGGAAGGGATTGACATTGACAACCCGGGAGTCGGGCTAGATCGTTCTGGGCATCCCAATCCCGTTCCACGCATTGTTGGGAAAATTAAGCGCTTGCGCCCCATCGAGCTTGAGGATTTGCTGTTTTTAAAAGCCAATACCCATAAAAAAGTAAAAATCACAGTGCCTGGGCCATTTACGATGTTGCAGCAAGCCCAAAACGATTTCTACGCCACGGAAGAGGAGGCCGCGATGGATTATGCGGCTGCTTTGAACGAAGAAATTAAAGATTTGTTCGCCCATGGTGCAGACATTGTTCAAGTCGATGAGCCCTACATGCAAGCGAGACCCGAAAAAGCAAGGCAGTATGGGATTCAAGCGCTTAACCGAGCTTTATTGGATGTGCATGGCACGACCGCCGTTCACATATGCTTTGGTTACGCCGCCGTCATTCACGTAAGACCTGAGGGCTACAGTTTTTTGCCGGAATTATCGTCTTGTTCATGCAATCAAATTTCGATTGAAACGGCACAATCTAACCTTGACTGTACAGTTCTTGAGCAGCTTCCCAATAAAAAGATCATCCTCGGTTGTATTGATCTCTCAGACATGAACATTGAAAGCCCCGTCTTGATTGCCTCTAGAGTTAAAAAGGCACTCAAGTTCGTGGCCGCAGAAAATATTGTCTTGGCGCCTGATTGCGGTATGAAATACCTCCCCAGAGAGGTTGCCAATGGAAAACTTAAAGCGATGGTCCAAGCTGCACAGATGTTGCGAAGTGAATTGACTTGACTACTTTACCACCTGAAAAGTGGTTATTTGCCCCAACTGTGATCATTTAAATGGCGTAACTTGGCAATAAACCAAGCGGCTCTTTTTTGTTCTAAGCACAGTGGTTCAAGCCCGGTGATTTTAAATCAAAGGGGTCAATCCCATGCGGGCAAGGAGGCCAAGGGGTTGGATACACCGTTGGGTAGCGGTGTGCGAGATGCATTCATCAACATGGCCAATAAGCTGTAGTAACCAAAGTGAGCAATCATATCAACCACCCCTTGCTCGCCAAAGCGCTTGATGCCGCGTTTCCAAGTCGGATCACTCACGCTGTGATGGCTCTTTAACTCGCCCAGCAAATCGTAAATGATGCTTTCATCCTCGTTCATTTGAGTTGGGCGCCTACCCTCGTTGATAGACTGTATGGTTTCTTCACTCACGCCCTCTTTTTTAGCGATGGCACTGTGGATATGCCACTCAAAGGGTTGAGACCAGTGACGAGCTGCAATGAGCACGGCAAACTCTGAGTTTCTAAGTCCTATGCTATTGTGGTATCGCAAATACTCACCCACTTTTTGTAGCCTGCTCATCAACTCGGGACTTCTGAGCAGAGGCACAAAAGGGCCGCCCACTTTGCCTCTAGGCCCACTTGTGAGTTCAGCCAGGCTGGCTATTTGTTCAGGCGTCATTTCACCGTCAGACAATGGCGGCAAGCGGTCTTGGGACATGGTTGTGATCCTTGGTGAAATTTAAATTCCAAGTGCGCTGTTCACGCGAGGGATGACTTGCTCAGCCATGAGGACCATGGAGCGCTTGGAGATGGCGGGGTCACTCCAGTCGAGTCCGGCATAGACGAGTTCACCAAACCCACCCAAGCTGTCATGGAGCGTCAAGATTTGATCGACCACCTCATTGACTGAGCCCGTGAAGACCAATTGATTGAGTATTTCATTGAGATCAACGGCTTGCTCTGGGGTCTTGCCATCCATTGTAAAAACGGCATCTCGCTTTCCTTTTCTTAACTTGTAATACAAGTTTTTGTAATAAAAGCGGTATGGACTCTGCTCAGACAAGCGGCCGTACTCGTGAGCAACTTTCTCGTCATCGTGAACGACGATGGTTCGCGCAACGCGCCAATCGGCTCTTTGCGCGGTTTGACCCACATTGGCTTTTCCCTTTGCGTAATTGTCCCAGTGCGAATTGAGCCACTTGCCATATAAGAAATTAGCCGAAAGGGGGTGGAAATCTTTCTCGCCCATGGCAATGACACCTTTGGAGAAAGGCGCAACGACAGTACCCACGATTTCAGGTCGAGGACTCTGGTAGGGTTTATACATCATTCCTGTATTGCTAATTTCGTCATAAGTTTTTTTGGTTGAGACCTTAAATCGGTTGTTGGCTAAATCAATGTCTAAAGGATAGTTTGATTCCCAAATTTTAAGGATGACTTCAATGGACTCGGCGAACATTTGGTTGCGGTCTTCGTCAAAAATTCCCAAGGCCTCGGCGTCTGAGGCCAGTGCGCCTGGACTCACACCCAAAATAAAACGCCCCTCAGAGAGGTGGTCAAACATGGCGGCATGGCAAGCCACAAGAACGGGGTGAAGGTGCGAGAGGTTGGTGGTGCCAGTGCCTAGGCGGATATGCTTGGTTGAATGAATCAAGGATGCTTGAAAAATCATGCTGCTGGTCACGTTTTCTACCAAATCGGTTAAATGCTCCCCAACAAAGGCATCGTGGTAACCCAGTTGATCAGCCAAGATGATGATTTCTCGATCCTCCTTAAGTGTTTGCGTCACATTGCGATGTGCCGGGTGAACGGGCATGGTGAAGTAGCCAAGTTTCATGATGCTTGTCGCCCTTTAAAGTGATGATTAACCCTAATCTAAAAGATGTGTAGGGGACTGTAAATAGGGTTTTCACATTGATTCCTTTGAATCTTTGTTGTAATGTGGACTTAGAAAAACATCCCTTGAACCCGTCTTTGAAGGAGATATGCTCATGAATAAAGTCAAACTTTCCCGCCGTGAGCTTCTTTTGGCCTTGTCTGCGAGCACAGTTGCACTGAGTGCACCTTCGAGCTTTGCACAGTCTGCTCCTATCAAAATCGGGAGTGCCTTTCCGCTGACTGATGGCGGAACACAGTTTCAGCCAATTTGTGTCAGTGGCTGATCGGGGTTGTTTGATTGTGCACAGAGAGATCTCTTTGCAAGGTAGTGCACAGGTATTGATTTCGAGTGATTTGGCCAAAAAGAATTACATCGATCTTTGATAAAAAAAGCTATAAAAATAAAAAACTTTTTCATTTAAATACAGCCGTGTTTTCCTTGCCGAAAGGATTGGCTCAATCTCAAGCTCACAAGAATGCTTTTCATGCAAAGAATGATCAGGCGATACTTTAAAGACACGCAAAGTGGTTTAATATGGAAAAGCACTGTTACCTTTCTTATTTTTAATTTATAAGTAAATCATGTCTGATCCAACCCCTCGTCGAAAGCTTGCAGCCATATTGGCCGCCGATGTGGTGGGCTTTAGCTTGAAGATGGGAGTAAACGAGGATAGAACCCTTAGGAATTTAAAGGCTTGTAGGGCCATCACTGACGAATCCATTAAGACCCATCACGGACGAATCTTCACGACGGCGGGTGACTCGGTCATCGCGGAATTTGCCTCTCCAGTGGACGCCATCATTGCCGCTGTTGAATTTCAAAAAAGCATCATGGCTAGGAATGCCGCCTGTGCACAGGAAGATCAAATGCAGTTTAGGGTGGGTCTAAACTTGGGGGATGTGATTGTTGAAGGGGACAATCTATATGGAGACGGGGTCAATGTGGCCGCTAGAATTGAGTCCAGTGCACAGGCTGGAGGTGTTCATGTTTCGGCCAAGTTCTACGAAGAGGTCAGAAGAAAGTTAGACTTGAGCTTTGAGAGTCTTGGTGACCACTACCTTAAAAATATCGCTGACCCAGTCGCCACCTTTAGGGTGAACCTTGAATTTGAAGGTACAAAAGTAGCAAATTCTCATACGAGTAAAAACACACCCAACTCAATAAAAGCCAAGGGGTTTATCGCAACTTCAAAGCTGCTGGATTTTAAAAAAGCAGTGTTTGCATTGACCTTGTTGGTCATTTTAGGCCTTGCAGGTTATTGGGGTTTGCAAAAAAGCAATCAACCCCTTGTGAATCCTCTTTCGATTGCTGTCATTCCTTTTGTCAACCTCACAGGCGATTCTGCACAAGCTTATGTTGCCGATGGATTGACCGCCAGAGTGACGACCGATCTGTTTCGCATAAGAGATGCGGTTGTGATAGATGCTGGTAAAACGCTAAAGTTTAAAGACGTGTCCGTAGACGCCAAGCAAGTAGCAAAGGAACTTGGGGTTCGATATTTACTTCAAGGAGATGTGCAAAAAAATGCAGATAAGATCCTCATCAATGCAAAGTTGACAGATTCAAGCTCTAACAAATTACTTTGGTCTGAAAGCTTCAATGGTGAAATGTCCAACCTCTTTGCTCTGCAAGATCAAGTCACGAACCGAATCAGCGGGAGTTTGGGCCCTCGGATGTTGATTGTTGCGGCCAGTGAAAGCGAGAAGAGACAAAGCAATCCCCGTGCCTCAGATTTGATTTTACAAGCTAGGGGTCTTTTAGAAAAAGGCTTTGATGTTGAAACCTTGAACCGCAGGGTTTCTCTTTATAGAAAAGCATTGTTGATTGAGCCAGAAAACATTGAGGCCATGAGTGGTTTGGCCCAAGCACTGGGTCAATTGGCACCACGCTCCCCAGAGCAAGGGCTTCGGGGAAAAAGATTTGAGGAGTCTTACAACTTAGCATTAAAGGTCAAAGACATTGATCCCTCCAACAGAGACATCTATTCAGCCTTGATTTTTTACTACCGCGAAAAAGGCGATCTGATCAGCGCCAAACAAAATGCAGAAAAGAATCTGTCTCTCAATCCCAAAAGCAAGTCACCCTACATCACACTTGGAAATATTCTTAACCAAAGTGGAGAGCCTGATAAGGCGATCACCGTGCTGACCCAAGGTTTGAATTTGGATCCCATGAACCCCACAGACAATAATTTGTCTTCTCTAGGTCGAGCGCATATGATTCTTGGGAATATAAATACCTCCATAGAGTGGCTTTTAAAAGCAAATCAAGTCAACTCTAAGGTTTCACAGATTTGGGCCTATTTGGCAGTTGCCTATGCGATGAAAGGCGAGAGTGAAAAATCGGCATTGGCTGTTGTAGAAGTAAAAAAATTAAATCCCAACTCCAATATCGATACATTAACTTTTTTTATCAAGCCATTGCCTGCAAGTCTTCCAAGCTACAAAGAATGGTACCAAAAGACCTACTTGCCTGCGTACCGCAAAGCAGGTTTGCCTGAATAGCGCTCCTAGTATCGACTAATTTAAGCTTAGAATTTCTTCTTGTATAGATTGATCAATTTTTAAAATATGGCTAGCAGGTGATGAAAATATAACTGATTTCAAAAATATTTTTCGACCCTGTTGCGTTGCAACTTGCGAATGAAGAGATATATCTTTGATTCTCCATTCTTCAGCTAGTTGATGACTCAACTCAAAGCCAAATTTCTTTGTACAACTTGCCAAGACATCTGATTCATTAATCAGGACGGTTGACCAATTCAAATTAAATTCGAATTTATGATTCTTTATTAAATCATGATTTTGCTGAATAAAAATGGGATCGGTATGTC
>Ga0114978_10000465_pt1 | contig 34364 bp, 25 predicted proteins | sample S_140212_EF_Meta_FD_87027 | JGI IMG/M metagenome (GOLD analysis project Ga0114978, IMG submission 87027) | Freshwater microbial communities from Lake Simoncouche, Canada to study carbon cycling - S_140212_EF_MetaG | ecosystem: Environmental > Aquatic > Freshwater > Lake | place: Lake...
CGAAATGTCTGCACAAGCCCAGACACTTGACCACGTTCTGAGTGGGGCACGCGACCAAGGGCATCGGTATTGGTTGGGCTCATGGTGAACGCAATACCAATTCCAAGAACAAACATCCCCGCAGCCATGATTGGGTAGCTCTGAGTCCACGCACCCACCGCCTGTATGACCATGCCAACCGTTGCTGCCGCGGTCCCCCATGAAGCTGGCGCCCGAACGCCCGATCGGTCATACCAGCGTCCTGCAACATGAACAATAAGGATGACCGGCGCCAACATTGGAAGGAGGGATAGGCCCGCCTGAAACGGCGTAAATCCAAGCACTTCTTGTGCATAGACCGAGCCCGCAATCACCAGCCCCGTCATAGCAAACTGCATGCTTGCAATCACCAACGCATCCGCAAGAAGCGCTCGGTCAGTGAACAAGCGCAGGCGCAACAATGGGTGAGGGTGCCGGAGTTGCCGCAACACAAATGTCACCAACACCACCGCACCGCCACCGAGCAAACTCAGTGTCAATGGGTCTGTCCAGGCCATCATCCCATTCGCGCCAACAGTGCCAAGTTGTTGCAAGCCATACACGAACGATGGGAGTCCAATGATCAACAACCCGCCACCGATCCAATCGATGGTTCGGTCCACGCTTCGAGCGTCGCGTGGGCGGGCAACCGCCGTCAGTGCCACAGCACCAACCGCAACGGGAACGTTCAGCCAGAACACCCACGGCCAACCCATGTTCTCGACAATGAATCCACCGAGTGCTGGTCCAATCGCCATGAATACAAGCGGAATTCCCACATAGACCGCCATTGCTTTGCCGCGCTCACCTGGTGCAAATGCGCCGATGACAAGTGCGCCCGAAGCTGGCTGCATCAAGCATGCGGCTACTCCTTGCAATATTCGTCCAACAATCAGTTGTGTTCCATCATGTGCAGAGGCACACATAATGCTTGCAAGTGCGAAGCCAATGACGCCCGCTATGAATGTGGGAACCTTTCCAACCAAATCACCGATGCGACCACCAAGGGCCATGAGTGAAGCCAGTGTGATCAGGTAGCTCGTAATGATCCACGCCTGATCAACATCGCTCATAGAAAGCGCGGAACCCATGCGTGGTAGCGCTACGCCAACCACCGTCATGTCCACAAAAATCATTGCAAGACTTCCAGTCATTGCCAACAACACCAGCCACCGTCGCTGCTGCACGCCGTCTGCTGCAAGATGCCCATGGTGTCCGTGGGGAACCTGTGGACCGTGATGAGGTGGTGTATTGCTGCGGTCCATCGCGTTGGTGCCCTTTGTGTCGTTTGGTTGAGAGAAGCTATCGGGCAAAGTCAGCGCGTGATGTCTGGCGCGGTGGGTCGAAGTGGTTCGGCACTAAACCGACCGGATTGTGACAGGAATCGCTGTGGGTTTCCAAACGTCACTTGTCGGACCAAACTTTCCAAATGGCCGCGACGGCGCATTTCCATTTGTGCCTTGGGAACCGCAATTGGATCGCTGTGTCCCCAATCTCCGGCGGAATTCATCCAAATACGCTCGCTTCCGTACATTTCAATAATGTCTACGGCGCGTTGTGGTGTGCACTTTGTGTCTGGGTAGAGCGTCATGCCACACCAGAAGCCCCGGTCAAGCACGTGCTTTGCTGTGTGCTCTTCAACGTGGTCGATCAACACCCGTCCAGGATCAAGCTTAGGAAAGCGACGAATGGCGTCCAAGATCAGCAGTGTGCCCTTTAGTTTGTCTTCTAAATGAGGCGTATGCACCAGTACCAAGAGATTGTGGTCACTGGCAAGTTGTAAGTGCGCCTCCAATATCTCCATCTCATTGCGGCTGTTTTTGTTGAGCCCGATCTCGCCAATACCAAGAACGTTTTCCTTCTTCAAGAAATCCGGAATGAGTGCTATCACCTCTCGAGCAAACACTGGATCTTCGGCTTCTTTGGGATTGATACAAAGCCATGTGTGATGGCGAATGCCATACTGCGCTGCACGCCGAGGCTCGGATTCCGTGAGTTGGCGGAAATAGTCAAAGAAACCCTGTGGGCTCGATCGGTCATATCCCGCCCAAAATGCTGGTTCTGTGATCGCCACACAACCCGCTCGTGCCATGTGCACATAGTCATCAGTGCTGCGACTCACCATGTGAACGTGCGGATCGATGTACATGGTCAGTGCGCCTTTCCGATTGAATCATGGGCGCCTGTTGCGCCTTTAACGTGCGTAGCGGCAATTGGTGTCGTGCTTGGGTCGCTCAAGAGCTCCAAGATGCGACGGGTGCGTTCTGGATTGCCATCAAGCAACAGGGCAATAGCGCCGCGGTACGCATTCATCCGAAAGTCATCGGCGCCCGGCCCACTCCGATCGATGCGGTCAAGAAATGCCGCTACATCAAGTAGACGGGCGCGGTGCTCCATGAAATACGCATCGACCACCTGTGCGCGCGTCATGGAAAGATGGTTCTGATTGGGCGTTGCTTCGCTCATATCTGAAGTCTAGGGGTACGGCGCACTAGCGATAGAACCGCTGGTGGCTGCCCTTATGCACCCCGAGAAGTAAGCGCAATCGCCGCACCAAGAGTGGCTGGATCGATGGAATGAACGTCCACTGGATCGCCTATTCCACGTAGCAAAGTGATGGTGAGCCGCCCCCCGAGGTGCTCGCGAAACTCCGTCAGTCCCGCAACAATCCCATCAAGATTGGCGAGCAATGGGTGTGTCACTGGTAAGTCAAGGGCCCGAAGCACAGCAATCACCCGACGCGCTTCATTGGTTGGCATCAATCCCGCACACTCTGAATAGAGCGTGTCTATTGCAACACCAATCGCGACGGCTTGGCCATGTGGCAAGGCGCCGTTTGTCATCCCCTCAAGCCGATGTGCCAACCAGTGACCAAAGTCCAGCGGACGAGCGCTGTTGGTCTCAAACGGATCGCCACCCGACACAATGTGGCGGTAGTGAAGTTCCGCGCTCCGAATGATCACTGGCGTAGCAGCATCCATGGATCGACGGGCAATAGCCGCTGCATCCCGCTCGATACGGTTGAACAACCCAGGATCCCGAAGCAGAGCAATCTTGACCGCCTCACTAAATCCACCACACCACGACCAGTCGGGTGTTGATTGCAGAAAGTTCGTGTCGCAAATCACTGCGTGGGGAAGTGTGAAACTCCCGATGAAATTCTTCTTGGGACCAAGGTTTATGCCGTTTTTTACAGCCATTCCCGCGTCGTCTTGCGCAAGGGTTGTTGTTGGTACGCGAATCAACCGCACGCCACGGTGGGCGATTGAGGCACCAAAGCCAACCGCGTCCAATACCGCGCCGCCGCCAATCACCATGACGAAACTCTGGCGATCAATGCCGTGTTCATCCACAACGCGCACTACGCGGTCAACAACACTCATTGACTGTTTGGCTTGCTCACCACCGGGGACAGTTTCAATGAGTGTGAGTTCGGGAAACGAAGTGTCGCTCGTGGGTGATGTCCCGGATTTGCCTGTGGCAGATGCCATGTACTTTCGAATGTCGTCTGGCAACGATGGATGCGCGCCCAACACATGGCTGTCAACAAATGCCACCATTCGCCGAGTTGCTGGCTCGGTAGTGGCGCCTCGCGTGGGTGAGTCCAACACCGAGCACAACGTGGGGTTTGTCACCGAGAACACCCCGCGCGTGAACGTCACCCGGTGCCGAAATTGCACCAATAGTGGCGTATCAAGCGTGATGGTTCGATTGCTATGCGGCATGGCGACCAAGCATGGTAGGCAAAGACACTACTGAACCGCATCGGGGATTGTGACATGATGTGGCGCATCATGGGACAGCGCGAACCATGTGCTTTGATGCATCACCAAGTGTCGCCGTGAGAGACACTGCGGTGCCACCACGGATGACCTCGATTGGCACCTCAACACCTGGTGCACACAAGCGCACCGCCCGCATCACACGTTGGGGATTGATGGTCTCTTCGCCGTTCACTTTGACAACAATGTCACCAACTTGCACACCAGCGTTTGCGGCCGCGCCACCAGGGACAACCTGATTGACAAGCACTCCTTGACCATTGAACCCACTCTGTGCTGCAGTACGTGCATCAAGTGGCTGCATTTGGATTCCCAAGAATCCACGTGACGGCGCAATTCCGCCAATGATTGACTCCACCACACTTTTCGCCATATTTGAAGGGATCGCGAAGCTGATCCCATCAGAGCCACCACTTCGGCTTTCGATGGCGGTGTTGATACCAACCACACGACCATCCATATCAACAAGTGGCCCACCAGAGTTACCTGGATTAATGGTGGCGTCGGTCTGCAGGTAGCTCTCCAGTGGGCTCAGGCCAACCTCGCGGCCACGAGCACTGATGATTCCAGCGGTGACGCTGTCTTTCAATCCAAACGGTGATCCAAGCGCAATCACCCAATCACCAACTTCTGCCGCGTCGCTGTCGCCAAATTCAATGGGGGACAAACCACCAATATCAATCTTCAGAACCGCAATATCGGTTTCTTGATCAGAACCAACGAGCGCCGCGCTGGCTACACGACCATCATTCAGCCGCACTTTAAAGGCGCCACCTGAGCGAATGACGTGGTTGTTTGTGACGACATACCCCTCTTCCGCCACAATGAATCCTGTGCCAACACCCATTGGGACACCCGATGGATTCATGCCACGTGGATCTGCGCCCGGGGGAACCATGCCGTGTGGAGCCATTCCTTGCGGAACCATTCCTTGTGGAACCATTCCCTGTGGAACCATCCCCTGCAAGCCCATCCGACCACCTTGGCGGCGCATGATGGTTTGTTCCGGGGTGACCTCGATCGAAACCACCGATGGCCCGGCTAGTTTGGATATCGCCCGAAACGCTCGGGAAATGCTCTTGGCATGCCCGATCGCAGCTTGATCCTCGGTTGACAACTTTGCCACAGGCCCCTGCTGGCCGCCCCCTCCGAGTGGGGTGGGGGGTTCCGCCGCCACTGTGGTGGCAGGGATCATTGCGAGCGCGCCCAATACGACCGCTGACGAAATGATGTTTCGCATGGGCTCGTTACGCGCCTATACCCGTACTGTTCGCCGAATCAGCGGGTTTGTCGGTGAAAATTGGATTATTGTGCACTAGCGGGGTGGGACACAGCGAACCATGACAGACCCAACAGACCAAGAAACATCTGCTCGGTACGCCTCACTTTTCAGTCAGGCGTGAGAGAAATACGCCCGCCGCGACCCCGACGTTCAGTGAATCCACCCCAACCGCCATGGGAATTTTCACCCGTGCTGTACACGCTGCAAGGGTGTCGTCACATAGGCCGGTGAATTCCGCGCCCATGATGATGGCGATTCTGCGCGGTTGCGCCTGTGGGCGCGTCAATTCCTCAGCCACCTCTTGGAGTGTGCGTTCACCACCACCAGTCGCGCCCAGCAAGGCGAACCCTTTATCGTCGCGGATGTATCGAAGATCGGTGTTCCAAGCATCACTGCGCGCGTAGGGCACACGCAACACACAACCACAACTCACGCGAAGGCTTTTTCGGTACAACGGATCGTGGCAGCCTGGTGAGAGAATCACCGCGCTACAACCAAACGCGGCTGCATTTCGAAACAACTGCCCAATGTTGTCAATGTTGTTGATCTCTTCCACCACAAGAAGTAACGCGTCTTGCCCAAGAGCGGGAACGACTTCACGAACAGTGCGCTGAGTGGGGCGTCTTCCCACCGCAAGAAATCCGCGGTGAATGTTGAAACCAACCGTGGCATCAAGGACGTCATCTGCAACAAGTAGAACCTCTGGATCGGGCATATTGTTTCGAAACGGGCGTGCCTCATCAACCATCGCCACCGCACGCTCTGTATGCCGATCACTGGTCAAAATGCTCAACACATCGACGCCCGCGCGCAACATCGCTCCAATGACCACCGCGCTCTCGCCAATGAACAAACCTGGCCTGCCATCAGGTCCAAGTGCATCTCGATCGCGCACTTGCTGATACAGGGCAAGATGCGGATGGTGAGTGTCTGAGATGTGATGTACAGCCATGGTGATTTCCTAAACTACGCCAACCAACGATGGGCAATGAGCCCACGTGTATGGATGCCCAAAGGGCTGGCAACCTTGGTTTGTGGGGAATGATGTTCATTTACCTAGAAATAAGCCTAAACAGCCAGCAAACACCTGTGTTGTGCAACAACTTAGATTCCACGCCTTTGTTACGGTGGGCTTCGTTTAGACCAAAGAGCACCCAGAGCGGTACCTTGCCGTCATGAATTGCTTCATACTTGTCGGTGCAATTGCAACAGTGCTGGTTGGAAGCCCACCAGCGCGTTTGATTCCACCAGTGCCGCCTACAGACCTTCCAGCAGTGCTCGCCGCTGATCCAACAAAGGACGCGGTGATGGCTAAGCGGATGCTCATGGAGAATGGGGTCCCAGTGGAACTCCGAATGCGCGCCGTAAAGTCGCTTGGGCCTTCTCCAGTTGTAGTGCTTCTTGACGCGATCGCGCAATGTGGTGGTACCTGTGGCGCCACCCGAGATCTTGCTGATGTGTTGGTGTCGCTCGCTGCGGAGGCCGCCAAGGATCCCGCTGCACTCGAACGTCTCACAAAGTGTGCACAGACTCCCGAGGACCCTGCTTATACCGCCGCGCTTCGAACAATTGCCGCGATGCCCACTGAGCAACGGCCGGCGGCGTTTAAGGCTGTCGCCGTGCGACAGATTGTCATTGGCACCATCCCTGGTGCGATGCAATACGACACCAAGGAAATCAAGGCAAAGCCAGGTGAGATCCTGGAGCTAAACCTTAAAAACACAGACACCATGCAGCACAATCTGTTGATGGTGATGCCTGGAAAGATGAGTGAGGTTGGTGTCGCTGCAGACAAAATGGGTGATACGCCCGAAGGAAAGGCGTGTCAGTTTGTGCCAGACATGCCGTCAGTGCTGGCTGTTATGGGTTTGATTGATCCGGGTAAATCTGGATCGCTCTTCTATGTGGTGCCACAGAAGCCTGGCACCTACCAATATGTCTGCACTGTTCCTGGGCATTGGCGGATGATGAACGGCAAACTAAAGGTGGCGCCGTGAGTGATGCAAGCACGCGGTCACACCATGAGTGGGTGCCTCAATCAACTCTGGCAATCTCTGTGGTTACACCAATGCACAACGAAGAGTCGTGTGTTGCTGAATTCGTCCGCCGAACCAATGCCGCTTTACTAGCCATCGGCCGAACATATGAAATCATCATTGTGAGTGATGGTTCAACTGACCGTACTGAGGCTTTGATTGGTGACTTGTGTCTCGAATTTCCAGCGCTCCGTGGCGTCTTTCTTGCGCGTAACGGCGGGCAGTGCACTGCGATGTATGCGGGAATTCAAGCAAGTTGCGGCGATATGGTGGTAGTGATGGATGGCGACCTTCAACACGCTCCAGAAGAAATCCACCGCTTGGTTGAGGCTATGGATCGCGGAAATGCACTTGTTTCTGGAAGTCGCCGAGGCCGGACTGAAAGCTTGGTTCTCCGCCGTGCGCCAAGCAGATTGGCTAATTGGATGTTGCGCCGTGTCTCTGGATGCAATGTGCGGGATATGGGGGGTTTCAAGGCTATCCAAGGTGATCTTGCGCGCAGTTTGCGCCTGCGCCCTGGGCATCACCGCCTACTTCCAGCAATCGTTTGGATGCGGGGTGGTGCTGTTGAAGAGGTGTTTGTCAGTGCACCGCCGCGATTTGCTGGCCGGAGCCATTATGGAATTGGCCGTTCGCTTGACGTCTTGTTTGACGTGTTGATGTTGTGGTTCCAAGGAGCAACCCACAGCCGCCCGATGTACCTCTTTGGACGCATCGGCTTGGTGGTCTTGGTTATTGATGTTGCTGCTGGTTCTTGGCTCTTATGGCAACGAGTGTTTCAAGCGGAGCCACTCACTGAACGGCCTATGTTCTTTGTGGTGGTCATGTTGTTCTTTGCAGCGTTGTTCATGCTTGCGATGGGGTTTGTGCTTGAGTTACTCAGTGATGCCGTGAGTGGTATTGGTGGGGTTCGTCCGTATGTGATTCGAAAGTGTGTTGCTGGCAAGCCACCGGCTGTCTAGTTATTCACTCATTGCTGGGCTTGCTAAGCCGTTTCCAAGCCTTCTGCGCCGCTTGCGCGCCTCCTACACTGTCTTGTCCACATGAACGCCAACGATCATCCTGATCAACAGGGTCTACTTCCGCCAGGCGCTTCGCCCGAAGCGGTTGCTCGTACCCTTGCGCGACACCCGCGCCCGCTTGGCGGGGATACAGCGCGCAATGTTGGCCCGGCACTGGTGAGTTTGACAGGCATGGTGTTGAACAACAACAGTGCGCCACAACAGAGCATCATTGGCCGCAAACCAGATTGGTTGCGCGCGCGTGTTCCGGGTGGAGCTGGCTATGAGCGGCTCAAGGGAATCATTAGTGAGCACCGGTTGCACACTGTGTGCCAAGAAGCAAGTTGCCCAAACATGGGTGAATGTTGGAGCCGTGGCACCGCAACCATCATGATCTTGGGTGATACATGCACGCGGTCATGTGGATTCTGTAATGTGAAGACTGGACGCCCAGACGCTGTTGATGTTGATGAGCCGCGACGGGTTGCTGAGAGTTTGGCTCTCATGAAACTAAAGCACGTGGTTATTACTAGTGTGAATCGCGATGAATTGCCCGATGGCGGCGCCGCGATTTGGGCGGAAACCATTCGAGCGGTGCATCGCGCTTGCCCAGGCATGAGTGTTGAGTGTTTGGTTGGTGACTTTCTTGGAGATGAGCGCGCCATTCAGATGGTGTGTGATGCTCGGCCAGAGATTCTTTCGCACAACATGGAGACGGTAAATCGCATGCACCCAGCGGTGCGGCCACAGGCGAAATACCAACGAAGCCTTGCGGTTTTAGCCCAGTTCAAGGCGAGTGGCTTGGTAACCAAGACCGGGGTGATGGTTGGTATTGGTGAGCGTGATGAAGAGGTGTTGACGCTCATGGATGACATTCGCGCTGCAAGCAATGCGGACATCTTGACCATTGGTCAATATTTACAACCAACCCGCAATCACCTGCCGATCGATCGCTGGGTTCACCCCGACCAGTTTGCGATGTTTAAGCGTGAAGCCCTCGTGCGCGGTTTCTCGGTGTGCGAGAGTGGACCGCTGGTTCGCTCGAGTTACCACGCCGAAGAGCAAGCTGACCAACTCAGTCGTGTGGTGTGATTGAAAATTAGATGAAGCGAAGGCCAGCCTCGTGGTGGGTTGTGTTTCCGTCGGAGTCACGAATGCTTCGTGACCACACCACCATTACTGTGCGTTCGATCTGTTCGTCAGAAGATTTGGCTGTCATAGCAACCCCGGTCATTCCTTCGGGGAGGGGTGCATTGGTGCGTAATCGCGCGCCTGTGCTACTGAGGTCCAGTGTCACGTACCGGCACATGTCGGCTGGGTCGTGATGCCAGAACATCACAAACTCGCTTAAATTGTTGCGCCGATCCATATCTCGACGCTCGATTGACTCCAGGAAGGCTCTGTCGTAGCGGACATGTGGGCGATGGCGTGGATTGTCCATGTAGAGAGTCTCCTTTTGAAATCACCATTGTTCAAAGGTTCAACGGGACAAACTGACGAATTGTTCAGTCTGTGATGGCTGGAATGTCTCAAAACCACCCGTAACTCAGTGGTTGGGGGTGCCAAATGTGCCGATCAGGGTGGGGGGCCGCCAAAGAAGCCCTAAGATGACACCTTATGGCTTTTGAATTTCGGCACACAGTGCTCGACAATGGTTTGACGATTATTGCTGAAACCAGCCCGGAGTCACACACTGCGGCGGTGGGTTTCTTTGTGAAAACTGGCGCTCGCGATGAGCCCCGGGAGCTGATGGGTGTCAGCCACTTCCTTGAGCACATGGTGTTCAAGGGGACTGAACGCCGAACCGCCGACGACGTCAATCGTGACTTCGACCGTATTGGCTCAAGCCACAACGCATTTACCACCGGGGAGTTGACGGCGTTTCACGCCCATGTCCTTCCTGAGAAATTGATGGATGCCACCGCAATCATTGCGGACATCCTCCGTCCATCATTGCGACAAGCTGACTTTGATGAAGAGAAGGGCGTGATCCTTGAGGAGATCGCCATGTATGACGACAATCCATTTTGGCGGCTGTGGGAGCACGCCAACGAGCGTTTCTTTGGCGCACACCCCTTAGGACATCGCGTGCTGGGTACCCGGGAAACAGTGACCGCGCTGACACGAGATCAAATGCAATCGTATTTCGATCGGCGTTATTGCGCGTCGAACACGGTGGTGTGTGCTGCAGGTGCGCTTGACTTTGACAAGTTGGTCGAACAGGTAAAGGCTTGCTGTGGATCATGGCAACGCGGTGAGGTTTCCCGAACGCATCCGCCATTCCAAACCCATGAAGAGCGCGTGATGGTTCCTATGAAACAGGCGAATCGGGCTTACTTGGCTTGGCTTTGCCCAGCGCCTTCAGTGCAAGATCCACGCCGCTACGCGGCGGCCATGTTGGCGCAAATCCTTGGTGATTCTGAGGGTTCGCGTTTGTACTGGGCGTTGGTGGAGACTGGGATTGCTGAAGAGGCACAAGCACAATTTGATGGTCACGACGGAATTGGTGAATACGTGGTGTATGTGGCCTGCAGCCCTGACAATGTCGCGCGAGTGGATGAAATCGTTCGGGCTGAACTTGAACGGGTGTGCACGGCGATCTCTAAGAAGGAGCTAGCCAACGCGCGCGCAAAGATTGCGACTGCTGTAGCGATTGCTGGCGAGCGACCTGATGGACGGATGCGCCGGTTGGGTTCCGTCTGGTTGTATCGAGGTGCTTACGCATCTCTTGAAGAAGAACTTGCGCAGATTGAGAGTTTGACGATCGAAGATCTGTTGTCTGTGGCGCGTGATTTCCCGCTGCGCCCAACATTGCGAGCACAGGTTGTTCCAGAGACGGTTGTTTGCTCAGCTTGATGCTCTGTTGAAGACCGCCCGCATGGTGGCTGGCTCGGTTCCCAAGATGTGGCATGCGTAAGCGGCAAGCAACCGATTGGCGCGATCAACAGTCGTTGACGGTGTGTTGTGTTCGGGCGATGCACCAATGGTGGCCAAACACTCAAGTGTGGCGCGGCGGACCTTCCACCGCGGACCGTCGGTCGTTTCGCCAGGTTGAAGCACACCACCTGAAGCTGGTGCAAACTCCAACACATCACCTGTTGTGGTGCTCGTGAGTGTTGGTTTATAGCCCGTTTCGCTCAACAAAGTCCATTGAAACACCAATAACGAGCCGGCACCGTCTGGTGGTGGTTCTTCGGGTGATCGAGCCACGCCGATCGTCCTGAGAGATTCAATAAAGCAGTCAAACAGCAATGGGTGGGGATCTTCTGGTTGGAGCATTCTGCCCACCAAATCCGCCATGTAGAACGCTGCTTGATTGGCTATGAGATCTGTACGCAAGCGCGGGAACACCTCCAAGAGGTCCCACTCGGTCAGTGTTGCTAAATCTCGATTTGGTTTGATGATGGCACCAAACTCACCCCGCGACAACAAGTCGACTCCGCCATCAAATGCACCGCGCTCTCGTCGCGCACCCTTTGCAAGGCCCCGAACAACACCAAGTGATCGCCCGAACAAACTGACTGTTTGGCTTGTTTCGCTGAAATCCCATTGGCGAATGCAGACACCCTGATCGTGCACGGTGCCCATCGTGTTAACCCGGCAGTTGCACGGCCACTGCGGCTTCTACTCGATTACGCCCGTTTAACTTTGCCCGATACAACGCTGCATCTGCTGTAGCGATGAAGTCTTCTGTAGTAGGGGTGCCAGGAAGTACAAAGACGTCCGCAACACCAAAACTAGCGGTAATCACCATCCCTGGCACACTCGGCCAAACCTCTTGTTCGATCGTGCGACGGTATCGATCCGCTACCTCAATCGCCTCTGATCCCACGGTATTTGGAAGAATGATGCCAAACTCTTCGCCACCATAACGGCAGGCAATATCACTGCCGCGCCCAGTTTGCAGAATTCGAGCGAGTCGCTCCAGCACCTTGTCACCAAACGGGTGACCGCGCTCATCGTTGAGTTTCTTGAATCCATCCACGTCACACATCACCAGCGACAAAGAGCGATTGTGGCGGATGGCCTCGCCGACCTCTTGTGTCAGGCGTCGATCAAAGTAGGTTCGGTTCCAAAGCCCAGTGAGACCATCAACCTGGGCCTTCTGTGCGAGCATTTTTACAAGGTGCTGCACACGCAGCGCACTGCGAACGCGTGCTTGCAACTCCACAATTTCGAATGGTTTGGCGACAAAATCACTGGCGCCCATGTCAAGTGCGCGCACGCGCTCTTCCATCGTTGCGGTGGCGGAAATGAAGATCACCGACACTTCTTGGAGGTCTGGGTCTGCTTTAAACACCTGGAGCACGCCAAATCCATCCATGCCTTGATTCTTCAGATCAAGTTCTATGTCAAGAAGAACGACATCTGGGCGCAATTCACGCGCCATCTTGATACCCACCTCAGCGCTTGTAGCACCGAACAGTTGAATCTGTTCGTGCTGCAGTCGGACTTGGAGCAAACGGTGAATCAACACCGAGTCGTCGATCGCAAGAACTTTGGGAAGGTTTGAAGGCAGCGCGGTCATATGGGGATAACTGCAATCGTAGTTGCTCGACACTTGTCGAACAGGTGCAAGCCACATGTGCTATTGGTCAAGGACGGATCCGAGCTGCTACCGCGGCCAGCATCCCCACGCGGCTACGGATGACATTGTCGTCATTGCCCGCCCTCACTGCCTGGTCAACAAGGGCTGCGGCCTCCCCTAACTTAGGGAACCCATAACCCCCAGCGGCCCCCTTGAGTTGATGCGCCAACATCCGAAGTTGATCACGATCTGCCGCGGCAATTGCCACATGCATGGCTGCTAAACGCTGTGGTAGTTCATGAATGAACAATGCAACAATCCCGACCATATCAGGATCGTCCGCAAACTCACTGCGAAGTGTCGTTTGATCGTTGGATAGACGCATATTGACCGACCCCCATCCTCGATTTCAATTTGACTGGTCAAAGCAGAAGTTTGTGAGATTAGACAAAATTTACACATTGGGCTTCATTGTCAAAGAAATGGGACCAATACTCCTTACACTTGACGGCTCGCACTTTCACCCCGCTGCGCGAAAGCGCTGCGAGAGGAGATTCCCGCATGATTCCGCGCATGCCTCCACAGGAGGCTCGACTTGGTTTTGTCTACTCCGCCCCATTTCGCATCCAAGGCGTCTCTGTCGCCGGGGAGCAGGCGGTTGTTCACGTGCCTGAGTTGGACCTGGTGTTTGATATTGGACTTTGCCCCCGGCCGGTCTTAGCTTCGCCCATTGTGGCCCTGAGCCACACGCACATGGACCATGTCGCTGGCTTGCCTTACTGGTTCAGCCAACGGGCGTTCCAAAAAATGCCCGGTACGGCGCGGTGCTTGGTGCATCCAAAGATGGTCGAGCCTGTTCGAAGAATGATGGCTTCATGGGTTGATCTTGAACGGCAGCAAACGCCTCACGAGATCATTCCGATTGAGCCAAATTCTGAGTATCAACTGCGACCAAACATGTTTATCCGCGCCATTGAGGTGAGTCACACCACCCCTGCATTGGCGTTTGTGGTGATTGAGCGCCGAAGCAAACTGCGTGAAGAATTCCATGGCGTTTCTCAAGAGCGTCTGCGTGAATTGCGTGGTCAGGGGGTTGAAATCACCAAGAACATTGAAATTCCATTGGTTGCCTACACCGGCGATACTGAAATTGGTGAATTCTTGTTTCGCGAGGAGTTCCGTCAGGCACAAGTGGTGATTACAGAATGCACGTTCTTTGAAGATGAACATCGTGATCGTGCCAAGGTGGGCAAGCATATTCATGTCGAAGACTTGCGTCCATTGCTGGAAGCGTGGACCGCGCGTGACGTCATCATTGGTCATGTTTCGCGGCGCACGTTGATCCCGTTCGCGCGCGAGCGCATTGAGGCTATTGCCGGACCAGATCGAGCACAAAGTGTGCACTTGTTGATGGACCACCGATCGAATCGCGCGCGCCACGAAAATCAAGTAGCTGCATTTGAAAATAGTGCAGGAAATTTGAAGGGCCAAAAGGGTGAGTTATCAAGCGGAACTCAAAGGGGTTCTGTTCTTGACATGCCCACCTCAACCTCGGAAATGACTGTTGATGGAATTGATGGGCAATTGTGATCAGGCGTGATTGACGGTCGCGCACTTGTGCTCTACATTGCCGATGTCTGAAAGCGCGGCGTGGTGGGCAATCTCTCCGCGCGCAACAATATGGTGTTGGATGACTCTTGATTCATGTAAGGCTGTTGCGTTCGCGCGCACCTGATCATGAGTGCTGGGTTTGGTTTGAAACTTCGCGTTGCGCCTTCATGGTGTCGACGAGTTATGTACGCGCCTTTGTGTGTGGTGCTTGTTTGGGAGATTTACTAGTCATGGCTATGCGAACCACTACACACGAATCATCTTCTCGCTCAACCCATCTTGCGAATGCAGAGATTCGCGATCGGCTGTTTGAGCATCTGCGCACTCATCATGGTGAGTTACAGCGCCACTGGTTTGATCAGATCGAGGTGGTGGCTGTTGATGGCGCGAATCTCTCGCTATTAGTCACCGAGCCGGTGCGGTTGTCGTATTTACAGCGTTGCTGTGTTCCGCAGTTCACAGAAGCTGCGTGTGTGGCAACCGGTCGCCTGATTGGTGTGCAGTTTGTTGGTGATCGAGTAGCGGTTGCTACCCACCCAACAACCTCGTTGGCGTCGAATGCTGTTGGCGCAGGCACTACTGGCGAGGCGCTCTTTGACGAACAAATCCTGTTGTCTCCGGATTATGTATTTGAGACGTTTGTAGTTGGCCCAAACAATCGGCTTGGTCACGCTGCAGCCCAAGCTGTGGCGCTCAAGCCCGGCCGTGCTTACAACCCATTCTTTGTACACGGTGGCATTGGAATGGGAAAGACACACCTGCTTCAGGCGGTGTGTCAAGAGATGCTCCGGCGCGATCCAACAACTCGAATTGTCTACATCTCATGCAGCACGTTTATGGATGTATTCCACGAAGCGGTCCGCGCGGGACGAATGATGGAGTTTCGGCACCGGTTTCGGAATGTGGACATGTTGGTGATTGATGACATTCACTTCCTCTCCAAGCACGAACAAACACAAGAAGAGTTCTTCCACACATTCAATGCCCTGTACCAAGGTGGTCGGCAGATCGTGTTGAGTTCTGACGCTGCACCTTCGGAAATTCCTGATCTTGAGGAACGCCTGGTAAGTCGATTCAACTGTGGTTTAGTAGCACGGATTGATCGGCCGCCATACGAGACACGCGTGGAGATTCTGAAGTCGAAAGCTGCGCTTCACGGCATACAGTTGCCTGATGATGTTCCGGCTTATATCGCGGCTCGCCTTGATTCCAACATTCGTGAGCTTGAGGGTGCACTGACGCGCCTTCGTGGGCTTTCGATGGCCAACGGTGTTCCCATCACGCTTGAATTGGCGAAGCAAGCGTTGGCTGATGGTCGTCCAACTGAGACCGTGAGTGGTTCATCACAGCCAACTATTCAGCAGATCATTGATGCGGTCACTCGTTACTACGACATTAAGCTGAGTGAACTCATGTCCAAGCGTCGGCATAAGAGTGTGGCGCTTCCAAGACAGGTGTGTATGTGGCTCGCGCGCAAGCACACCCGTTTCTCGCTTGAGGAGATTGGTGGCTACTTTGGTGGCCGCGATCACACAACGGTGATGCACGCTGTACGAACCGTTGGCGCCAAGACCCAGACCGATACGGCGTTATCTGGCGACGTCATTCGTATTGAGCAGTCACTTGAGCGGCACAATAACGCGGTCTAAGCGGTTGTCCACGCGCGTGGGTTGCTGGTGTGGTACCTGACGATTAGTGACGACTATCCGCGACCGGGTTGGTTCAATAACCACTCGGTTGGTTGCGGTTGTTTGGTGTGGCGCCATGTGCTGGATGCTCACTGTTCCACACGCTTGGTTAACAGGCGCCTCGTGAACGCTAGTGACGACGAGTTGACAACTCCACCACAATCGCATTTGTAATGTATGTCTATGTTTTGTAGTGGTTTACGGCGTCTAGTTCTGGGTTGTCCACCAACTGTCAGGGCTCTTTACTAGGAGGAGGAATATATAAGAGTTCACTCCTTCTGAACCCTGTCGCGCCAAGACGCACATCACTTTCGATCGGCAGCGCCCGCGATCTTCGCGCCGGTTTGGCACGATCGGCACCAGACGGTCGTACGACCACCCAGACGCGTTTCATGAAGTGATTGGCCGCAACACCGGCACGGATCGCCCGCCCGCCCATAAACGGCGTGGAGAGCTTGCGCGGTACCCGCCGCCCCAAGACCTGATCGGTAGTCACGCAACGTGCTTCCGCCGTGTTTGATGGCGCGGTTCAAGATGGTTCTGATTGCGAGTACCAGCGCCGTGACATGTTTGGGCGACAACTGGTCACAACGTATGCGAGGATCAATCCCTGCAACATGAAGCGACTCGTCGGCATAGATGTTTCCCACACCCGCGACAATTGTTTGATCGAGCAGAGCGACCTTTACAGCACGTGCGCCAGTCAATGCCATGCGAAGCGCTTGTGCCTGAATTGTCAGCGCATCTGGACCAAGTTCGGCGTTCCACGATTCATAGAGTGACGTTGTGTTTTCATAAGCCGTCAATCCACCAAATCGGCGTGGGTCGCGAAAAATCAAGGGTATTGATGCTGGGGCATTGCGGGGTCGACCGCGAGCGGGTTTCGTTACAAGCCAGGTGACGTGTTGATGTGAATCGTTGAAATCACAGCCAGCAATCAACTGTCCACTCATTCCAAGTTGAACCACCAAACAACGTCCATCAGTAGCAATGATCGCTAAACGCTTCCCATGACGCGCAATGGAATGGACGGTCGCTCCGTCCAACAGCTCCGAGGGGGTCATCCAGGCGCGCTTGTTTCTTTCACCTTTACCCCGGCCACAACCACGCGCGCGCATGTCATGTGGACCGATAGCGACCAATCGGAGCGCATGCCCAATCAAGGCAGGCGCGATGGTGCGGCGCAAAGATTCGATTTCCGCGAGTTCCGGCAAGGTGCACAACTATACTTCCGTCATGCAAGAATCTGCCCCATCGACGGTCATTCACACCCCCGCCGATGCAAAGGCGGCCACCGAACGATTACGCACCGCAGTGCATTCGGTCATTGTTGGACAAGACCGGGTGATTGATGAAGTCATGATCGCGCTCGCTTGCGGTGGGCACGCGCTGATCGAGGGTGTTCCTGGCCTTGCGAAGACGTTGTTGGTTTCAACCCTCGCGCGAAGCATGTCCCTTGGATTCTCGCGCATCCAATTCACACCAGACTTGATGCCAAGCGATATGACCGGCACCGAGGTGATTGAAGAGGATCGATCGACCGGAACGCGACGTCTTCGATTTGTTCCAGGGCCAATCTTCTCGAACGTCATTCTGGCAGACGAAATCAACCGCACGCCCCCAAAGACCCAGAGCGCACTCCTGGAGTCAATGCAAGAGCGGCAAGTAACGGTTGGCGGCGTCAATCATCCACTGCCGGACCCGTTCTTTGTACTGGCGACGCAAAATCCCATTGAACAAGAAGGCACTTACCCATTGCCTGAAGCGCAGCTCGATCGATTCATGCTGCAGATTCTGATTGGATACCCAACCGCTGACGAGGAGGCAGAAATCGTTCGGCGCACCACTGGTGCCGCACCAAAGCCAACCGAGCGAGTACTCAGTGGCGAAGATGTGCGCGCCATTCAAGCATTGGTTCGTGAAGTTCCAGTAGCAGATCACGTGGTTCGGTATGCACTTCGATTGGTTCGCGCCACACGACAAGCACAAGAAGCGTCGTCGTCAAACGCGGTGTCGGGTGGTCAGAAACTACGAATCATGGACTACGTGAGTTGGGGTGCCGGGCCACGCGCAAGTCAATTCTTGGTGCTTGCCGCAAAGGCTCGCGCGCTACTTGCAGGCGCACCTACCGCGACACCAGATGATGTGCGTGCAGTTGCGAAACCAATTCTTCGGCACCGGTTACAACTGAATTTCAATGCGCAAGCAGATCGTGTTGGTCCAGATCAGGTGATCGATGAATTGCTGCGCGAAATTCGCGTTGAAGACACCGGCGCAGCCGGCGCCAAGGAACTAGAACGCCTCGTGATGCCTGCGGGCGCCTGAACGGAGTTCTGTGCGCGCAGAGCAGTACCTGGCACCAGAGACACTCGCCCAATTGGGACCATTCGAGTTGCGCGCAAAGCGCATCGCGGAGGGTGTCATGAGCGGAATGCACCGTTCGCCATACCAGGGTCTTGCTGTTGAATTTGCAGAGCATCGGCAATACGTTGCCGGCGACCCTGTGCGCCACATTGACTGGAAGGTCTTTGGGCGCAGCGATAAGTTGTATCTCAAGCGATTTCAACAAGAGACCAACCTTGATATCCACATCATGGTGGATGCATCCGGAAGCATGCGCTTTGGAACGCTTGGTAGCAAAGATGGATGGGGTGGCACACAGACCGGCAGAGAATCAAACTGGACAAAGTTTGATCACGCCACCGCAGCGGCCGCGGCAATGGCATTTCTTGGTCTTGCGCAACGCGACCGCGTTTCCACGGAAATGTTTGGTCCAACACTCATCGCTGCTACGCGTTGCTCCAACTCACAAGGCCACTGGCGCGCCATTGTCCAGTGCTTAGCAACTCATGCGGTTGATGGGCGCGCTGATCTACCGCGCGCTGTTGATGAATTGCTTTCACGAGGAACGCACCGATCGCTTGTGGTGATTGTCAGTGACTTTCTCATGCCAAAGCAGCAGGTCAAAGATGCACTTGCTCGGTTGCGACACCGTGGCCACGACGTCATCTTGGTTCGCGTTCTCGATAGGGCGGAGTTGCGATTTGATCTTGACGAGAACGCCCCGTTTGAAGGCCTTGAGGGCGAGGCGACGCTGGAAGTGGACACACGCAGCATCCGCCAGGCGTATTTAGACGTGTTGGCAGAAGACGAGCGCGAACTGGAAAGACTTGCGCGCGGCTTTGGATTTGACATGATTCGTCTGGATACACACGAATCTGTTGGCCCAGCACTTGCCGCATTGTTGGCTCGCCGTGAGACATTTCTACGCGGGGGTGGGCGATGAGCTTGCTGACCTTTGCATCACCAGGATTGGCCATTGCCGCAGGTGTGGCTATGGCTGTTCCTGTGGCAATCCATCTATTGATGCGGCGCAGGCGCAAGGCAGTTGAATGGGCCGCTATGGACCTCCTGCGCGAAGCACTTCGTCGCGTTGAGCGCAAGCGACGTGTGGAGCGGTGGTTACTTCTTGCGGTGCGCTGCCTCTTGGTCATATGTGCTGGCTTGGCCATTGCTGCTCCGTTCATTGGATCAACAATCGCAACCACGCGCGTTGTCAGAACACTGGTGGTGATTATTGATGATTCAGCGGCCGCAAACGAGCGGCTTGGTACTGGTACAGCCTTTGATCGATCGATAGCAATGGCACGATCAGAGATAGAGCAACTACTTCCTGGCGATCGTGTGGCTGTTGTGCTGACATCGCGTGCAACCATTTCTAGTCGCGAGGCGGCCTCACTAGACCATCGCGGTGCGGTGCAACGCCTGACTGGGCTTGCAGCAACAGAATCAGCAAGTGACCTCAGTGCTGCACTTTCTGCCGCCGCCGCCATACTTGCACACGAAGAGTCTGCAGGAACACAGCAAGAAATCTTAGTTTGTAGCGCCTTTCGAGCAGGGTTTGTGGGTGGACTGACAGCACTTCAGAAGCTTGGAAATGCTGAAACGCCGGTGATTGTTCGTGCGACAACCGAGCCAACACCGGATGGCACCAACCTTCGTATTGCTTCTATTGAACTTGATCGGGTAGCTGGAACCGGGCCAGGGGCACCAGTGGTGTTGCGCGTGATGGTGGCCCGTGATCGTGGTGACGGGGTACTTCAAACGACCGTTCGGGTCACCGGACCAACGTTAACTTCACCAGTCGAGCGTCCCGTTGAACTGAGCGCGGGAGAGCGCGAACACGCTGTGACTGTGTTGCTTTCCGAGCGAGGTGGAGATCCAGTATTGGCCCTGCGTCGGGCGGTGGTGGCGTCAATTTCTGCAGATGCACAGCCAGTAGACGATGCCCGCGCGACCATTCTGGCGCCAACCGATCGATTACGCGTGGTGGTGGTTGATCGACGAGCATTTGAAACCAACGGTGCGATTGATCGTTTGCCAGCCGGCGAATGGGTTGCTCGAGCGCTCGCTCCAGGGGAAGCGGCTGCGATTGATGTGACTATGACTGATCCCGCCGCACTTGATTCACGCACCCTTGCCGCGGCCGACACCATCGTCATTGCACAACCACAACTACTCAACACGCAGCAATGGGGTCTGTTGACGTCGTTTGTGACCCGTGGCGGTGTTGTGGTAGTTCTTCCGGCAGCCGGTGAGTTGGTCCAGGCTTGGACAAGTCAATTCGGTAGTACATTTTCTTTACCTTGGAAACTGTCGCTTGAAGCTCGTGACCTTCCGACTCCCGTTGCACTTGCAGCAGAACAACCAAACACCTCGTATTTAGCAACACTTGGTGCGGAACTACCACAGTTGTCACCGGCGGTTGAGGCGTTCCGGACACTCGCTGTGGATGTTTCGATGGACCCGACGGCCACACAACTGTCACTCCAAGATGGGAGCCCGTTTGTGTTGTCATGGCGTCCGTTGAATGCACGAGGAATGGTGGTGCTCTTCACCAGTGCGATAGATTTGTCTTGGACCACATTGCCACTGAAACCACTCATGGTGCCACTGTGGCAAGAGTTGATAGCCGAAGGCCGGCGGCACGCATCAGCTGCACAGGTAGTGGTGGTTGGGTCCCAGCCCGAGATTGATCGCGCTGGTGTTGTCGAACTACGACCAATTGCGCCAGATGGTGGTGCTTTACCAGGGGCCCGATCAATTGCTGTCGGCGCTGGCGGACGCGCCACTAGCCCAATCGAGCGTGGCGGCATGTTTGAAATGCTTGATAGTTCTGGGCGAGTACAAGGGGTGATGGCCGCTGTGGTTGATGATCGGGCGGCTTCGGTGGCACCTGTGGAACACGACCAGTTGAGCAAGTGGCTCAGTGGGTCCGGTGAAGTCAGTTGGGTTGGAAGCGGAAACAATGGTGTCCAACGCAATGACACACAACCAATGTTGCCGCGGCAAACAAGCGGCCTTGCGCCACCACTCTTTGTGATGGCGGTGTTGCTGGCGGTGCTCGAAGCACTCCTTGCGCGTCGATTCTCATATGCCACAAGCGTTCGCCAAGCGCCCGTCCGACAAGCAAACAACCAACAGGTAGTGAATGGGGGCGCCCAATGACTAACAACGCATTGGTGCGATGGATGCTTGGCCTCCAATCACTCCCTGTTGATGCCATCGGCGTGCGGTTCGCTTGGGAACACGCTATTCCAACATCTGCATGGCTGCTGGTGTGTGTCATTGCGCTATTGGTTGCATGGGGCTCATATCGAAACATTGCCATATCAACAACAGTGCGTCGGTGTTTGATTTCACTTCGGACACTCACAATCGTCTTTCTTATAGCTCTATTTCTTGGGCCACTTCTCGAAGTCCCACAGGAGTCGGTAGAGCCTGATTCTGTGATCATCCTGGCAGACAGAAGCCGCTCAATGGAAGTAGCGGACTTGAGTGATTCACTCAATGAGCCCAAGTCGCGCGACGCGGCACTTCGGGAGCTTGTCGCCAGTGATTCACCATTCACACTCATCGGCAGTGAGCACCGGGTGGAGTGGTATGGATTTTCCGATGCACTGTCACCACTCACCCGAGCAACTGATGGAAGTGTTGCCATTGGTGACGCCACTGGCGATCAATCACTTCTCTCCCGCGCTATTGAACAGGCGCTTTCGCGTTCCTCTGGGCGACAAATCAGTGCCGTGGTGTTGCTGACCGATGGTCGCACGACCGACCCGCCTGATCGAAATTTGATTCGGCGACTCCAAGCGGAAGGAGTCACAGTCTCCTCTGTGGTGTTGGGGGCAGATACAGCGGTCGGCGACACGGCGATCGCTGCTGTTCAGGCGCCAAAACGTGCGTTTTCCAAAGATATTGTTCCTGTTGAAGCAATGATCGAACGGCGTGGACCAGCGCGTGCCCGCGCCTCACGTGTTGAGTTGGTTGATATCGCTACTGGCACAGTATTGGACTTCGCTGAACTTCCAGCAGCAACGAATGTTGCTGGTGAGGCCGCACCACAACGCGATACGGTGCAGTTGGTAGCAAGCCCAACCACCACCGGCGACGCGCGTTGGGAAGTGCGTGTTTCAGAGTCGTTGGTCGAAAACACAACCAACGATCAACAAACAGCACGGGATCTCCTGCCTGTAAATAATCGACGCGCCGTACCGATCACACTGGTCGATCGACCTATGCGGGTGCTTTACATTGATGGGTATCCGCGCTGGGAGTATCGCTATCTCAAAAATTTATTACAACGGGAACAAACTATTGAGAGCTCAGTGATGTTGCTCTCTGCTGACCGGGACTTTGCGCAAGAGGGCAACACTCCAATCGCGCGGTTGCCACGAACACGCGAAGAGTTTGAGCGATTTGACCTCATTGTGATAGGCGACATTCCTGCCACATTCTTCACTGGCGAGCAATTGATGGAAATGAAGCGAGCGGTGGCAGAGCGCGGCACTGGGCTGGCGTGGATCGGTGGATCGCGGAGTACTCCCCGAACATGGCTCGGCACAACAGCGGAGGAGTTACTTCCGTTTACTGGGCCATATGAACTGGAACGCCTGTCTGTACCAGTCAATTTGTCACCCACACCACTGGCTGCGCGCCTTGGTGTGTTGCGGCTGGCGGATGATCCAAAGTCGGCATTCCCGGCGGAGCTACTTTCAGCAGACGAGGGCTGGGCGCAATTGGAGTGGGCACAACGTATTCCAATTCAATCGCTCAAACCCGCAAGTGAAATTCTTGCAGAGTCAGCACAGGAGATTGAGGGCGGCCACGCACCATTAGTGGTTGGAATGCGCTACGGAGCTGGAAATGTGTTGTATGTAGCGACCGATGAAATTTGGCGTTGGCGGAATGGTCGCGGTGAAACCTATCCAGAACGATTCTGGGTGCAGTTACTCCGTTCACTGGCGCGTCCATCGTTGGGTGTTGGGCGTGAGGAAGTGCGCATTGCGATCGAGCCAGGCCGTTCAGTGGTGGGCGACGCAGTGCGAGTAGAGGTTGAGCTTCCCGCCGGTCCACCACCCACCACAGTGGCGCTTGAAGCAATTCCTGAGGACTCCCGTGGCGCAGCAGTGGACATCGTTGCCTCGCCTGGTTCCGGCGGATTGTTTGTAGCAGTGTGGTCACCAGAGCGAGAGGGACGATGGAAGGTTCGCCCGCGCGATCCATCATTGGCAGCACGTGCTGGCGAGGGTGCGATTCTGGAAGTCACCCGCAGCGACCGAGAGTTGCGCGATGCCGAGGCGGATCGACCACTCCTTGAGTCACTTGCACGTGAGACAGGTGGCAGGGTGGTTGGGCCGGCCGATGTTGCAACACTGGTTCGTTCGCTTCCAAATCGATCGATTCACACAGAGAACCCACTCCGTGACCCCATTTGGAACAGCCCACTGGCACTTGCAATACTGATGTCTCTGTTGGCGTCCGAATGGATTGTTCGGCGAAGCGCGCGACTGATTTAATCAACATGAACGGCCCTCATCCAACTTCAGAACCCACCACCACCACTACGGATGGGGTATTGGTTGCGCTTGGAAACACCCGGTCAGCAGTTCGTCGAGCGTTGGTAATCGAGCGCCTGTCGCAAGCAATTGCATTTGGACTGCTTGCCGTTGTTGTGGCGGTGGTACTAGACCGTCTGCTTCGCCTACCACCGTTCATTCGTGTTCTTGAATTGGCAATGCTTGTTGGAGGCGGGGTCGCGTGGTTCGCGATGAAGGTGTTGCCCGCATTCCGGTTCTCACCATCATTGGTTGAGGTCGCACTGTGGCTTGAACGTGGGAGTGCGGTAGCGCGCGGGAAACTGGCGGCGGGTGCAGATTTGGCGCAGTCGCAGGCCACACAAGGGGCAACCATCAATCCACTCACCTCCATGGTGATCGATGATGCACAGGCTGTTTCTCAGTCAGCAACGCATCAACGTGTGAATCAGCAGCCTGCAAAGCGTGCCACAGCGGCCGCAATGGTGGCAGTCTCCATACTGGTGTTGCTGTTGGTGTTTGCGCCCGAGACATCAAAGACAGCGTTATTGCGTCTTTTGACGCCATTCGCTGACATTCAATGGCCAGCTCGCACGATGGTTGAGCCAGCCATGGCCTCGTTGGTTCATCCGCGTGGTGTTGCACTTTCGTTGCGCGCGCAATCAGTGCGCGGCGACGCTGCTGATATGCGAGTGGAGGCGGAATATCGGTTGTTACGCGATGGCAGTGGTGAGTGGCGCAAAGTGCTTCTCTCGGCGCAGCCAGATGGTGCATTTGAGCGCTTGGTAGAGACTGATGGTGAATCGATAGAGGTGCTCTTTCGGACAGAAGATATGGAGACACTGCCGATCGTGATTCGGCTTGTTCCACCACCAGTGGTTGAGTCGGCGCGCGCAATCGTGACGCCGCCGCAGTACTTGAGTGGCAAGGTGGATGTTCGAACGATTGAGCTTGGAACTGGCACCGACCGGCGCGCTACGGTGTCGCCTCCGGTGCTGACTGGATCAACCATCACTATCGACGCCGACATGCGCGGCACCAGTGCGGTACCAGTAGATCCGTCCGCCCGCGCGGTTTGGCTTGCAGAAACCATCTCTCTTGTTGGATTGGATGGTGCACAAATCGCCCCGCAGTTCACGGTTGATGGAACCAACCAAACACACTGGCGCGTGAGTTGGGTTGCGGCTGGCCGCGGTGTGCTTGACTTGAAACCACGTGGTGCCGATGGCATTCTGCCCTCAGAACGAATTGCATTTGAGATACCAGCCATTGATGACGCGCCCCCAACAATCACGATTGTCGAGCCGACCGCCGATGAAACTGTGACACCCGAAGCAACACCATTGGTAGTTGCAGAGGGGCGAGATGACTTTGGCGTGAAGCGATCGTGGATTGATGTTTCAGTGACTCGCAATGAGACGCCATCGCGCCGTGTTGCAACGGTCGAAGGGACACAAGGAACAAGCGTGCGTGTTGAAACAACACTAATGCTCACAGAATTTTCTGTAGAGCCTGGCGACCGTGTGGTGTGTGTTGGAAACATCACCGATGCGTTTGAAAGCAATGGATCACCCCGACCAGTAGTGATGAGTTCGCCTCGTGTGTTTCGGGTGATTTCCGCGAGTGAGCTTTCCGCGCAGGTGCGTTCGCGTCTTGGGCAGATGCGCGAGGCAGCCAGCCGACTACGCGAGGAGCAGGCTGGTATTGCCGACGCGATGAAAGATGTTGCAGAGCGAACCAAGGCGAACGGCGCCGCGGCAACCGAGGCGGAGCGAGCACAGATCGCTGGGTCTGAGGGCCGAATGGCTGATCGAATTGCCGCGTTCGAGCGCTCATTGGCGGAACTTGCTTCCAAACTTGAGCGCAACAAGACGGACGGCGAGGGGCTTTCAGAGACTATTCAAGAGGCTAGTCAGTTGGCACAGACGGCATCACAACGCTCTCAAGAGGGTGCCACCGCGCTACCAGACGCCTCACTTGGTGCCGAAGCTGCCGAGCGAGCAAGCGAATCAGAAAGCGCACTAGCAGACCTTGAAACAGCGCTGCAGCGCGATCGGGAGTCAGCAGAACTGACTCGTCGCATTGACAAGCTTGCGGAGCGCATTGACGCAGCAAGCAAGGACACCCGCGCGGCTGCAGAGAAGTCTGTTGGAAAGCAACGGAATCAACTTTCCGAAGAGACAAAGGCACTCATGGATCGATCCGCGCAGGCACAGCGCGAAGCAGCAGCCGAGGCGCGAGCTCTTGCTGAAGATCTTGGTAAACGCGCTGAGGAGATTCAAACACAAGAGAAGCCCGACCAAGGTGCAGCAGAAGCGATGCGTGAGGCGCAACGTGAGGCGGATGACCGTGGCTTAGCTCGGCAACTTGAGCAGGCAGCGCAGCAAACCGAGCAAAATCAGATGCAAAGTGCGCAACAGTCGCAGCAACAAGCACAGCAAGCGGTTCAGGCTATGCAGCAGGCGATGAAGAACCAAAGCAAGCGACGCACTGAAGAACTTGAGCGGCGGATCACTGATGTAGTTGACGCTTTGCGATCACTCTTGGGGACGATCGAGACCAACACACTCACCATGCAGAAGTTGACTGCTACTGATGTGGCGGAGGTCTCTCGTCTTGCCAAGCTCATGCTGCAACTATCTCGGAACGCCTCTGGAATCGCTGAGAACGCAGCCGCTGCGGGGCAACCAATGCGTCGAGCCGCCACATTGATCATTCGCGGGGCGGAGCAACTTGATGCCGTGGCGGCCTCGTTGCGAAAGGAAGTGGCTGACGTGGGGCCAGCGCGTGAGTCGCTTGATGCCGCACGCAACTCCATTCAGGAGGCACTTGCGTCTGCGCAAAAGGCGAAGAACGACGCTGAAAAGGATGCAGAAAACCTACGTCGTGAAGAGCTTCGCGGTGTGTATGAGCAGGTCTTGGAGCGACAACGGAGTGCTCGCAGTGGCGCCGAGGCGATTGTTCCGGCACCAGGAAAGACCCTTGATCGCCGCGGCTTTGTTGAGAGCAAGCGCATTGCAGCCGAGCAAGCAACCGTGACGGGTTTACTGACCACCATTGGCGCCCGTGCGGATGTTTCAGGAAGTGAGTTGTACGCCACAAGCAATCAAGAGATGATTTCAGCCAGCACGTTGGCTGGGCAAGACCTCTCTGCATCGGCATTGTCACAACGAACCGTATTGGTGCAACGAGAGGTAGAAGCAGCGTTGGCGTCACTTATTGAGGCGCTCGCTGACCCGCCAGAGGCAGATGATCCGTTCGCGGAGGCACCGAAAGAAGCTGGTGGACAGCAGCCACCAGGCGGCGGATCAATGGCTGGCGCGCCGCGTGTTCCGCCAATGGCTGAACTTCGCCTGTTGCGCACCATGGCACAGCGTGTTCTTGATGACACCAAGAGCGCGAGTGAGTTGCCCGAGGGCGATCGAGCGGCATACTTGGCACGTATCGCCATGCGACAGAAGCGCCTGACCGAACTCGGCGAGCGATGGGTAAAGGCGATGGAAGAGCAGTCACGCGCCCCAGATGTGAATATGGAGTCGCCGGAGTCACCAAACAACAACGACGTTCCACCGACGGGTGGTTCTGATTCAGGAGCGAAGCCATGATGAACCTGTGCATGTATGTGCTGAGCATGTCTGTTGCGGTGGCACCACCATCAGTTCCAAATGTGCCTCCTGTACCAACAACGGCCGTCAAGCCACCTTCGCTTGATGAAGCGCTTGGACTTGGTGATGGCGGGAAACAATCCGACACCACCACTAATGCGTCCGAACTGCAGCGCAGTCTGGATGGTGCAAAGCCACGGGACATTTTGAACTCCGCCATCGACGATATGAAGCACAGCGCGCAATTGTTAGAAGCGAACGATTCTGGAATCTCAACGCGGCGCGTCCAAGAGTCGGTTGTTCGAAAGCTTGACGAACTCATTGCTACCGCGCAACGGATGAAGCAACAACAATCGCAGCAAGGCCAAGAGTCACAAGGGCAAAGTAGTAAGGGAAAGAATCAAGGTAAGGATCAAGGCGCCAAGGATGGCAAAGACGGTCAAGATGGCAAAGACGGTAAGGACGGCAAGAAGCCTGAGCCAAGTGAGAACGGTCAGCCACGGGGTGGTCGTGATGGCAAGCAAGACCAGGCTGGAGCCGATGGAAAGCGTCGCAAGGATGGTGACGCCACTTCAAATGAACCGCCCGAACAAGCCGATCCAACCATGACCAACGCGCAGTTTGACGAAGCGCGTGCGGAGTGGGGGCGCCTACCACCGCGCGTTCGTGAGGCGGTTCGTCAAGGGTTGCGCGATCCAATGAGCGCCGCATACCGACAGTTGACCCAGGACTATTACCGGCGCCTAGCAGAGGAGCCAAAGCGATGATGTCTCCACTTGTAGCAACCGTGGCGGCGTTGATGGTGGGCCTGCAACAACCACCTACTTCTCCTGCATCTGCTACTTCTCCTGTTTCTCCTTCATCTCCTGCGTTACCCACGTCACCCGCGCCTTCCGTGTCACCAGTGTCACCAGTGTCACCAGTGTCACTTGCGCCACCCGCGACATCAGTGCCAACCTCACCCATTTCGACAACACAGGCAGCAGCACCACCTACGCCAGTTGTCCCAGATAAATCAACCCCCGGTGTCGCAACGGAACCCGATGTGAAGCGGCCAGTCGATGCTGGTGTTTCAGCACAGAACTCACCAAGCCAGAACGAAACAAACCCACAATGGCGCGATTCCGTTGAGCAGGGCTTGGAGTGGCTGGCACGGTCACAGAACCCTGATGGGAGTTTCGGTAAAGGCCGAATGAGCGGCAACGCGGGCATTGTGTCACTGTGTGCACTTGCACTGATGGGCGACGGGAATGTCCCAGGACGTGGTCGCTACGGTGCGGCGGTGGCGCGGGCATTGGAATACGTGCTGCAGCATGTCTCCGAGAGTGGTCTTGTTTCCAGTGAGAACATGAATGGCCCCATGTATGGACACGGGTTTGCGGCGCTATTTCTAGGCGAAATCTATGGAATGTCCTCCGATGACGCCCGTGTTCGCGATGCGCTCACTCGAGCGATTCGTCTCATTGAGAACAGCCAAAACGACGAAGGTGGCTGGCGATACAACCCGGTTCCTGACGATGCCGACGTGAGTGTGACCATCTGCCAAGTCATGGCGCTGCGAAGCGCGCGCAATGCGGGAATTCGTATTCCCAAGCAGGTGATCGACAATGCGGTTCGTTATGTTCGCGAGTGCCAAAATCCAGATGGTGGGTTTCGATACATGCGCACGTCCGGTGCGAGTGGTTGGCCACGCACAGCAGCGGGTGTAGCAACACTGTTCTATGCCGGTGTGTACGACGATGATTCCATTCCACGTGGCTTGGCCTACGTTCGACGCGCGGCAACACCTGATGGCGCAGGTCCAGCGGTTCAGGCGTATTATTTTTATGGTCACTACTACGCCGCGCAAGCCATGTATCTGGCGGGCGGCGACTGGTGGAAGGCGTGGTGGCCACGGATCCGATCCGAATTGATTCAACACCAAAACGCTGACGGCAGTTGGTCTGATCCACAATGGGGCCAGCCACTGGGAACATCGATGGCGCTCATCATCATGCAGATGCCAAAGCGTTACCTTCCAATCTTTCAAAAATGAACATCAACCACCAAGCTCGATTCAAGCAACAGACACTGGGCGTGGCGCTGGCGTTGTGGTGCTCTCATGGGTTGTGCAACACGAGCGGTGGAAGTGCGCAGGCGCAGAATCCAGCAGATATTCCTGACAAAATTGTAGTTCCAACACTGTCCAATCAACCGCAACAACGGGTTCTCAAAGATGAAACCATTGCTCAAGATTTGACCTACTTGGTGGTTGGCACCGATGCTGTTGTTGGGCTTGTTTCGCCAGATCAAACTCCTGGAGATTCAGCTTCAATGTCGGCGCTACTGGCGAACACATCGCTCGCAACGGCAAACAACGGCGCACAGATGGTGTTGGTTGATGGTCAGCGAATTCCTGGCAAACTTGAGAATCGCCAAGGGGTAGCAACCTGGGTTTCATTGTGGTGTGCGCCGCGAGCACTTGTGACTGATGAGATTCGGTCGCTGGTCTTTGGAAAAACCTCACCACCATTAGCCACAGATACAGATGTCATTCAATTGAAGAATGGCGATCGCGTTACTGGATTCATCAGCGCGATAAACCCCCAGGACGTCACGGTTGATGTTGGATCTGGAACAACAAACACCCTTACAGTCGCTATGGACACCATCACCGCGCTGACTCTGGTTGGCCCAGCCAAACCACACACGGGTGCTCGCGTGTGGCTCACCGATGGAACGGTTCTTGATGGTCCATCAGTGAGCTGGATGAGTCCGAGTTACCTGCGAATTATGGGGATTTCAGGAGCGAAGACTCCAGTTGTCACGGTGCCGCGCGATCGCGTGTTGGCGGTGCAATCAACTCCAGATTCAGCAACGCCGCTGGCGACACTCGCTCCAGTGGCTTCCATTCCTAAGGGTTGCGATGGCTATCGGTTCACAACGTCTGTGCCAACTGTGGCACCAGGAACATGGGCACTTGATGCGGCACCCCTTGAACTTGATGGCCCTGTTCTGCTCACTTACCCCGCACAAGTTGTGACCACCCGACTGGTGGCAGTGGCATACCGCATCCCAACAGCGCGGCTCGCCGGCAGTGTTGATATGGTCATTCGATCAGGCGGCAAGGAGTTACTTCGGGAGCGGTTTGATTCAAACCGAGCGCGTGTGGATATTCGGGTAGATCTACCAGCAGCGCCGTTTGAGATTGAGTTGCAACCCGCCGATGGCAATGCTGTGGGTGACACGGTGACACTGGAGCGCGCGGTGTTGTTTCCACGTTGATTGCAAGTGACGTGTGTCACTTCCACCCACGGATAGTCCATTGTTGCAAACGCAATGTGCAACGGTCGTCCGCGATCGTTCGTATTGCGCAGTCATTTGGCGATGGGGTAGTGAGCAATTGCGCGCGCGCCGCGAGTTTTGGGTCGCCGCAAACCACTACAGATTTCACTATCGGCAACCAATCCCGGTGCCGAATTTCAACCAGGAGACCACCGTTGTCGCGTCGGGCGGCCGGGTTTGGTGGTGGAACAATGGCTTTCATGGACATGTTGCCAAGCTCGATCAATTGTTTATCTACCACAGTAAATATTGGGATGTTTCGCTCATAGATCGCATCAAGTACATCAGGCGCAAATCCATCACGCACACCGCGAAACGCAGCAAGGCAGCGTGTATCCATCACTACAGCACCAACCTTGAATGCCAGAAGCACTTCGGGGATACCAGAGACCTCCGCGAGTGATCGCGACCCAATCACCAGTCGATCAATGCGACGAACACCAAGTGCAGCAAGCGCTGGCACCATCCGCCGTGAGCTGGCACTGGAATCACCAGAAGTTCCAGCATCTACTAAGACGGTCATGGTGTTGGTGCGAATCAAATGGCACGCGCCACCTCCAACAGCGATCGATTCAACAAATACTTCACCTCGGCCAGGCGACTGTGCGAATGGACGAAATGTCCCAAGCCACAAGCCAACAATCAAAGATATTGTCACAAACCAACCCAAAATTCTGGATGTTTGGGGAGTAGCAATCCATGCCGATACACATGCAATCAAGGCGACAACAGTCCACCACACATCTGGTCGACCGGTGCACCACGTTCCACCAGGAGCCGAAGCTGCCATGGTCGCCGTGGCACTCAAAGTTGCGGCGCAGGTGGTCGCCACTGCACCACATAAGTGACCAATCGGCGGTGCGAGATCCATAGTGACAATCGCACCGACGCCAGCAATGGTGGTGATGGCGGCTGCGGGCATCGTTATGACACTGAGTGGAGCGGCCCAACCATTCATGGAGCCAGCATGCCATACAGCGATCGGTGTACTAACTGTCCACGCTACTAACGCGGCGATAGGCGCTTCAAGAATTGACGATCTAACAATCGATGCAGCCTCACTACTTGCAACACGCTTGAACGGAATACGAAGCCACCAACGATGCGTTCGTTCATCCCAGCGCCGATGAACACGTGGGGTAATCACTAACAACGCAATGACCACCCCGTAACTCAACTGAAACCCAGCACCCGCAACGGCGTTGATATCAAGGAGCATGGTCACCAAAGCCACCAAACCAAGTGTTCCAAGGCCACGCGCCTGACCGCCTCGGATTGATGCAATTGCCGCCAAACCAGCACCGAGACCAGCGCGGAGGACACTTGTGTCTGGTTCCGTAACAGCCAAGAATGCAATAGCGACCAACATGGCAATGATGGCGCGCCACCGTGACGAAGCGCGCAACAACTTCGCCGCACCAGCACAAGCAGCAATGAGCACCGCAACGTTGAACCCACTGATCGCAAGCACATGACTCATGCCCGCAGCGCGAAACTCCGAGGATGGGCGCGATAGCCCAGGCAGCCGAACCCCCGTGGTCATGGCAGCCACCAGGGCTCGACTCTCCGCGGATGACCACTCTGGCATTGCGTTGGAAAGCGCCCGGTGAGTTGCAGTTCGAACACGAACCAATAGAGAATCAACCACGCCGACATCCATAGGGGTAACCAAGGTGGTGCTGGTAGTGGAGATACTTCCAATGGCACGGCGGGCTCTGGACCCGGGATTCATGGTCATTGAAGGTGGTTCGTACCAACCACGCACACAGACGCGCATGCCACGCGCTGGGAGGGGCGCAAGCCCTGAAACACGAACCAAGATTTCGCAGTCGATTTCCACTGGAATATCGACGCCAAGCACCGAATTGACGCGCAAGACGAACGATTGTGCTGCCGCCCGGATGGCATACTTTGAAAGCCGGTCAGTACCACCATCATCCATACGTGCGGCAGAAGCGACCACGCCCATCACAGTCACTGGTCGCTCACGCATTGAATCAAACGGAGATGTCTGAACAGAGGACATTGTTGCAAGTGCGCACCCAACAGTAGTTACCGCAACAATGGTCAGTGTGTCTCGCAACCAACGCTGTTTGACAAGTAGCGCCATAACAGATGCCGTGCACGCAACAACAACCGCAAGCGTGATGGTGGCGGTTGCGTAGCTCCATGACGAAACGTCAACAGTGGTTGGCTCATCTGGAAGCTGATCGACAATCCTCCGCGTGTTCCACACGATCGCGGCACCACCCGCCATGGCGATAGCACAACGAAAGGCGAGCGGCCACCGTTCTTGTGGCGCTGGTTCATCACCCCTGACATCCATCACTGGACGCTACGGACGTATTGCCACACCACGGAAATGACGGCTGAATTTCAGGCGTGATTTCAGATAAATCAGCAACCAGACGGTTCAGTGACGTGAAGCAATCCGCAGTCGCTCTAGGGTCTGCGCAGCGCCACCAGAATCAATCACTGATTCCGCAAGTTGAATGCCAACAGACACATTCGCGGCAAGCCCAGCAGCCATGATGGCAAGGCCAGCATTGGCCACCGCCATGTGACGTCGCGCACCACGTTCGCTGCCAGTGAGAATTGCAGTCAACAATTGCGCGGCACCCGCAAGATCGCCAGCAGCAAGGTCGGCGTGTGATGCAACTGGAAATCCAAGTTCGCTAGTGCTCAGCAGTCGTTCGGTCACAACACCGTTCTGCACATCAGCAATTATGGTTGGCGAGGTGATAGAGCACTCATCTAGACCGTCGGTTCCGTGGACCACTACCGCGCGCACGGCGCCAAGCATCGCCAACGCATCGGCCACTGGTCTGACGAACTGGGGCGCATACACACCAACAATCTGCCGCTTGGCACCAGCAGGATTGGTCAGGGGACCAAGGAGATTGAAGATGGTGGGAATACCAAGGGCCTTTCGCACAGGCATGACATGGCGCGTGGCGGGGTGATGGTGAATGGCAAAGCAGAAACAGATACCAGCCTCATCCATGCACCGGCGCTGGGTTTCACGTCCTGCATCAACATGGACCCCCAACTCCATCAGCACTTCAGCACTACCGCGACCAGTTCGGCTTCGGTTGCCATGCTTTGCGACCTTTGCACCTGCTGCTGCCGCAATAATGGCTGCGGCGGTGGAGACATTGAATAGCTTTGTGGTTCCACCAGTACCAGCGGTGTCTAAGAGCGCGTCTGCTGCAACACCAGTATCAACAGGGTCAACATGGGCGCGCATGACAGTGGCGGCACCGGCAAGTTCGTCGGCGGTGGGCACACGCGTGGCTAACAGTGCGAGTAACGCACCAATCTCCGCTGGGTGGCACTCACCAGACATAAGAGATTCAAATGCAGCCTGTGATTCGCCACGCTCAAGTGTTCGGCCACCCACAAGTGCAGCGATGAACGGCGTCAAGTCACCACTGGTTGGTACTCGGGCAAACTCAGGTAATCCGTTGGCTTTCGTCGGAGTTGGCACCACACGATGGTACGCCTCCGTAGACTCCGCAGCGTGCACATCATTGCTGAGAGCATCGTCCATTCGATGGGGCCATTTGCGCTTCGGTTTACCGACACAATTGGTGTTCGTTGGTACGGCATCTC
>Ga0114978_10000466_pt1 | contig 34353 bp, 55 predicted proteins | sample S_140212_EF_Meta_FD_87027 | JGI IMG/M metagenome (GOLD analysis project Ga0114978, IMG submission 87027) | Freshwater microbial communities from Lake Simoncouche, Canada to study carbon cycling - S_140212_EF_MetaG | ecosystem: Environmental > Aquatic > Freshwater > Lake | place: Lake...
AGGCAATCCTCGTTATCGCGGCAAGAATGTTATCGGAGCAAAAATAATGTTTCCATTGATGGATATACTCGGCGTCGGGATGAAAGTCCTCGACAAATTCTTTCCCGATCCGGAGCAAAAAGCTAAAGCTCAACTCGAGCTTATGCAAATGCAACAAAACGGCGAGCTAGCAAAAATGCAAGCCGATATGCAAGAGCAAGGCGAGCTTACCAAGCGACAAGAAAACGATATGAGGTCGGATTCTTGGCTAAGCAAAAATATCCGCCCCATGACGCTTATAGCCATTCTTACGGGGTACTTTATCTTTGCCATGCTTTCGGCGTTTGATATTGAAACGAATAGCAAGTACGTCGAGCTATTGGGGCAATGGGGAATGCTAATAATGAGTTTTTATTTTGGCGGTCGGACGTTAGAAAAGATTATCGACATGAAAAGCAAGGGGAAAGACGAAACAAAATGATTACACAACAAGAATGTCTAGAATTGTTTGAATATCAAGACGGCGATTTAATACGCAAGTCAAGCAATAGGCTTTTGAGGTCGCCAACTCATTTTGGGCATTTGCGAGCTAGAGTAAAGGGGCGTAATTATTTTGTACATCGGCTTGTTTTTTTAATGCATCATGGTTATTTACCAAAACAAATTGACCATATTGACGGGAATCCCGCAAACAACAAAATTGCTAATTTGAGAGAAGCATCACAATCTCAAAATATGTGGAATAGAAATGCCAATACAAATTCTATGTCTAAAATAAAAGGCATTAAGATACATCAAAACGGAAAATATCAAGTCCGGTTACAAGTTAATAAAAAAAGTATGTATTTTGGTCTGTATGTTGACTTAGAGCTTGCCGAATTGGTGGCTATTGAGGCAAGAAACAAATTTCATGGAGAGTATGCAAATCATGGTTAGCAATTGGAAATTAGCCTTTGAGCAAATGCTTAAATCCGAGGGCGGGTTTAGCGACGACGAGCGCGACAAGGGAAACAAGCTACCGGACGGACGCAAGGGTTCGACCATGCTCGGTGTTACTCAATTTAATTGGGAGCAATACGTCGGGCATGAGGTTACGCACGATCAAATGCGAAAGCTAACGCCCGAGGACGTCGAACCGTTGTACAAAAAGAAGTATTGGGACGTTGTGAGGGCGGACGAGCTTCCGAGCGGCATTGACTACCTCTGCTTCGATCTGGGGGTTAATGCCGGCCCAGGGCGTTCGATTAAGCTCTTGCAAACCGCGGTAGGCGTGCCGGCGGACGGCGGGTTAGGGCCGATTACCATGCAAGCCGTACTAGCCGCCGACCCCGCCGAGCTAATCGAGCGGTTTAGCGCCGAGAAAGAAGCCTTTTACCGCGGCTTGGACGACTTTAAAGTCTACGGTACCGGTTGGTTAAACCGCGTCGCCCAAGTCAAGGTAAAGGCTACCTCGATGCTAGGTTAGGTAATACCTTGCAAACCGTGTTTTGTCGCCCTTAATCATCACGGTTTTAATCTTAAACCCTTGGTTTTTGAGCTTGTACACAATATCGGCTAGTCGGGTAGCTCGATATAGCGTTATTGCCTCCCATGAGGTTATATGTTTTTGCTTCTTCAAATGCATATAAACGGCGTCAATTTTGCTCATATTACCTCCGCTAATTTTAATTTGCGTGTTTCACCGTCATAAGTAAATTTCACGTTGTCCGAACCATATTTGCAAAGAGTTTGCGTACCCGTATGGCTATGGGTAATTGTTAAGTATGTGTAAAAATCAGGTTTTGGCTCAGGCTTAATGCGGTATTCCAAATCCTCCCTCCAAATTGGGTATTTTTCTAAGTCATCCCATTTGCTTGTACAAGTCAATACTTGGATTTGCGCCCCATCAGCCCATGCGTGGATAAGTTTTGCGTGTTTGTGTTTCATTGCATCACCCATGCCATAAACGGAACAAGCCCAAAAACGACGCCTAAGAGCGCCAAGCCGACCGCCCATGCAACGGGAGGTATTCTCTCGTCCGCACGCGTATAGCGGCTATAAACGCGCATAGAGCGCGATGTACGACCCGTCCAATTAGGGTCGCCCAAGTCGGTCAAAAAGGGCCAATTGTGCTTATTCATAATCTTCCTCGTTGGCGGTTATGGTTTCAATATGGTTAATGTCGATGAAATGGGTATACATCGGGACGGCACAACAAAGAACGTCGTCGCGGTCAATCTTAATAAACGGTTCGCCGGTCGAATCTAGCTTTACCCCGTCGGCGTATTGGTCGATCAATTCGGCAATCTTTTTGTCGGTCAATTCATAGGACAAATCGCGTAATAATTTGCGTTTTCCCTCGTCTGTTAGCTGAATGTAAGAATATTTCATGGCCTACCCCTTAAATCCATGTTGTTTGAGAGCTTGATGTTGCTCGGGGCTTGCCATGCAAACCGCCATAGGATGCTTTGCTAAATACGCTTGCAACTTGGCGCGAGCTTGCTCGGTCGGGTTTTTAAGAAAGGCTTCTAGTAACTTGTTCATGTTGTTTCGTCCGGATTATTTAGATTGATTGAAATACGCTTGGGCTACGGCTTGGAGCATTTCGCTAGAAAGGCCCATTTTGTGCTTGATTACCTCGGGAGACCAACCGACGCCCATCAAATTAGCAAATTGATGGATCAAATCTTGCGTAACGACGTTGCCAAGCTCGGTATTAGTTTTCATGTTGTTTCGTCCAAAGTAAGGGGCTTGCGCCCCGAGGGTTTTATTGAATTTCGGTAGCAATGATTCGGAAAACAAAGTCGGGATTATTTGCCCATTCGACGTAATTTTCGATAAAGTTAATTGCGTCTTGCTTTGTTGCGTAGGCGCCGAGTACGGCGGTAAAGTTTTCGTCATTCTTGCGATGCGATACGGCTAGGTAGATTGTCTTGTGTTTCATCCGATTTCCTTGTTTGTTATGGCGTCGTTGCCATGTACAAATATTAAGCTAGCTAAACAATTAAAACAAGCGATAAGCATAGGGACAAACCCTATGTTTTGCATTTATTTTAATATTTTGGGGTTTTTACAACAAAAAGGAGCGGCTACTAACCGAACTAAGGAGTGTGAGGGACACAAGCGTTCGCCGCAATTGATTATAGGTTGTTTTTGCGCTTATAGAAGCCGAGCAAGTATTGGAAGCAATCCCATGCTTGCGCGAGGTCGTCCTCCGAATGCTCTATGAGCTTTACGCTGCCCTCCGCGGTAAAGTAAACGTTCGCGCATCGAGCGGTCGGCTTGCCGAGGCCATTACGGTAAGCCGCCAATTGCATGATTTGCTCGTGAAACGGCGTTACCTTTTCCAAGCTCCCCTCTTTGCTCTTGAAGTCGATAACGATGTTGGCGCCGATTAGGTCGACCTTGCCGCCAAACCCTTGATAGGCAAACGACCTCTCCGCCTCCCATTCTTGATCGTGTCCAAAATGCGCTCTAACGGCCTCGTCGACTTGGGATACATATACGGGGTACTCGTCGCGTTCGCCGCGGTAGAACCGCTCTAGGATGCCATGCATCATCGTTCCCCGATCCATTGCGTCGCGTCCGGTCGACTTGCTATCCGTCATTACTCTTTCTAACCAATTTTCTTCGGACTCGCCCTCGATGCGCGGCAAAGTCAAAGCGGCTAACAATACTTGTTGTTGTAGCCAATTGGAAAGCCCTGGCTTTGCAACCAAGCCCAAAATCGTTGTTACCGACGGGACTAGGTTTAATGAGCGGGCGTCCCGTACCGTTGTATTTCTCTCGTTGCCGTTTTTGCCGACAATCCGGTAAGCCGGAGTGCCATCTTGTGTGTACCAATGTCCGGATTCGGAATCCGCGGTTTTAATAATCATTTTCGTTCCTTTATCATTGCGTCGGCGTATTTGTAAGCGGCTTGTGCCAAAGAAAAGTCGGCTTTTTTGCCGGCGCTAAATTCAAAATCGTTTGGAAATACATAGTCGGGATGCCATGCTTTCGCGGCAAGAATGCCTTGCATGGCGGACGCGGCAAAATAATCGCGCAACGTCATACCTCTTTCCATGTCAACAAAATCCCTTGTTGGAAACGCCGGAGAATCATCTTTCATTTGTTTGCCCTCTTGGCTAGTGTTTTAAGCATTTCGATAGCGTCCTCTAGGTCTTGCATGGCGCGAGGGTCTAAGACCATTCCCTCGTACCATTGCCGAAGTCGCCAACTAATCAATATTGCTTCTTCGGTTTCGCTCAAGATAAGCTCTTTAAAACGGTAAGTCATCGTCAATATCCGCAACCGAGCCGCCCGAGGCCGCGACGTATTGCTCGACGGTCGTAGGTTGCCCCATTGCTCGGTACTCGCTCGATTTGACGATAATCGCTTTAATCCATTCCGAGAGGCTCTCAAACATGACGGGATCAAATTTGGTTAGGTCAAAAATCATCGTATCGTTAATGCCCGCCGGTAGGCCCGCTTTTCTAATGATGGACGGGACGCTCGATACATTCTTAACGTCGGCGTAGTTTTTACCGTTTGATGCGCGATGGGCAATCGTCAACATACAAAATTGTCCGAGAACCTTTTTAATGTCAAAGCCTTTTAACTCCGCGTCCGAGAAAGCAAGCCCTCGCCAAGCCTCTAGATGTTGCCTTAGAGCGGCTTTCTCATGGAGCGACCATGTATATTCGCGGGATTGAATCATCGGGCGCCCGTCGTCCATAGACAAGGGATTGCCTCGCTCGTCCTCGCCATGCAATTCCCAAAAGAATTTGACGCGGCGCGTCATGTTTACTTTGCCCTCCCATTCGCGCATTTGTGTACCCAAATCAATTACGCGATACAAGCGGGCAAGATGGTTGCCGACGGGGGCAATTTTAAACTCGGAGTTTGAGCCGGTAACAATCATTTTGATTCCTCGAAAATTTCGTCAAAGTTAAAAGTAGAGTTATTTGTTTTCTTAGTCATTCCGCAAGCATGGCGAATGATAGCCATGTGACGCTCGGTAATGTAACCGGCGGCAACGTCGTCTAATGCATGAGCTAGTTGTTGTTCGTACTCGTCTTGCATTTGTTTAATTTCGTCCATGATTTTCTCAATAGAAATGGGGCTTTCGCCCCGTTGAGTTAGTTTTTGCAAGTACCTTTTGCGTCTTTAATGAATACCGACTTGTTGTACGCGGCGCCTTGTTGAGTACCGGCACAACTACAATGAATCGTTAACCCGTCAATAGGGTGAATTGAGGCGGCATGATATTTAGTACCGGTACGACCAAGCCTTACCGCGCCGATCAAATTCATGTTGCTAAAAGCAAATAGCTTGCTAGTTTTTGTGTGCATAATTATTCTTCCTATTCCAATTCGCTAGAGGCGGGAACGCGAACATACTCGTCCAATTCTTCGTCGTAAAAATAATAAGCATCCATTACATTTCCTTTTCATCCAAATGGCGTTATTGCCATGTACAAATATTAAGCTATCTAAATCTACAAGTCAAACAAAACGGGGCTTTCGCCCCATTGGTTTATTAAGTCTTACTACAATCTTTGCAATTGCAAGTAATGACGTCTTCTTTAGCCGCTTCGCGCAATTCTTTCATAGTGTCAAAGCCGCGGGTATGAACCAAGTCGTCGTAGAACCTATAACCAAACGGCAAACAAAGCATATAGCCGTCGGGATGACTATCGACGTCGCGCTTGGTGTCTAACTTGTATTGTTTGTAAACCATGTTATTTCCTTTTCGTCCAAATGGCGTTGATGCCATAACTAGATATTAAGCTATCTAAATAATAATGTCAAGCAAATATCAATTATTTTCTAGGGGATTTCCCTAAGTTTGATAAAAAACATACAGAAAACTATATGTTAAGATAGCTACATGAACACAAACGACATTATCGAAACGCTCGGCGGTACGTTTTCCGTAGCTAAGCTATGCGGGGTAAGCCCGCCCGCGGTTAGTCAATGGCGAACCAATGGAATTCCTACGAATAAATTAGTATTGGTCGCGTTGCAATTAGAGAAAAAATCTAACGGGCAATGGACGCGAAAAGAAATACCGAATTGGCATCAAATCTGGCCCCGCTTACGATAGAATAAATTGCCTTTAGCAAGCATGAAACGTAACAATGATAAGGGTCGTGTTTCACTAGCCTAGCTTTAGGGCTTGACTCCTCGGAAAGACGAGGGCATAATTAAATTGTTGTCTTGGCAGACGATGAATTTAAGCCGTTTTAGTGTGTATTTTGATTCTCTTGCGCCTTGAAGCCGATAGAGAATGTCCCGAAAGGGTCTGCCAACAAAATACACTCTAAAGCGGCTTTTTTATTGGCCTTGGCAATTGGATTGCAAACCAAAGTTAGTTGCAAACAAAGAGGGACTCAGAACCCTGCCAAAATTAGTACGTCGCAAGTTGGAGGCTCTAACGACATACCAGCGGCTTGCGGCGCGTTTAGTAGACTGGGGGTAAGAGGATGAAATACTACAAACATCGGCGGCGAAGTTAGCACCGATTCCTCGCAAGGCTGACGGGTTCCGTGGCTCCGATAAGCATGGTTTAAGGCGACCCTAGGTAGGCTAGGTTCGTCCACCAAAAAGCATCCCTAAAAGAACTACAAAGAAATAGCCAAAAACATAGACAAAAAATAGATCAAAAGTACATATAAATAATTTGCCTTTTTTTTATTCATCATGTTAAGATAGCTAAACAATTAAAGGGGTTCAATATGACGATATGGGATTGGATGTTTGTTTTTTACTTGGGGGCCTCGATAGCATTGGGGGCCGGTTTATGGTTGTGGAAAACTCGACCTTCAAAAAATGAGCGACTTTCTTTTGATAAACCTTGCCAATGCTTGCATCCGATTAAATGCGACCTATTCGACAAATGCATGAGGGGCGACAAATGAGTACGCTAGAAAACATACTTAGATATTGCGCGACGCCAAAGACGACAAAGGATATTGCCGAGTACCTTTGCCTAGAGAAGCAAAGCATTTATACGCATTTGAACCGGCTACAACGCAACGGCAAGATACAAAAATTAGGGGACGGTAGACGCCGAGCGGCTCCGGCTACGTTTGTCGTTGTAAGACAAGCTCCGACCGCCTCGGAATCAACCGGCGACTATGAAAATCTCGCCATTACCAACGCCCATAACCCTTTTGGATTACGCCCATGGACAAAGAACAAAAAGTTTTTGCAAAAGAAATAAGCGAAATGCTTACGGATATGTACAACCGCGGCTTTGCGGATTGCGAGGCGGCGGCAAAATTAGCCATTGAGGCCGGCATCAAAAAAGCAATGGCCTTAGAGCGCGAGGCTTGTTTTGAGCTTGTTTATAACTATGAGGATACTTATCATCATTTTGGTTTGTGCAAACGCGCCGCCGAACTAATTAAAAAAAGGGGCGAGGAATGACAAAAGCGGATTACGTTCATTTGTTTAAAGAGGCTTGCGGGGGCCGTTGTAATGCCGAGTACAACCCTTGCGCGTTTAGGCGAGCCGCGGATTCTTTAGAGAAATTAAAACCGGTCGGTACGTTTGCATACGACGAAGAAAACACGGTTTGGGAAGAATTAACGCCAAACACAAAAGGCATACAACTTTATCAATTAGACGAGGCAAACAATGAACCCGCTTAGCCCAAAACAAATCCTTAGAAACCTCGAGAACGGGTTTTTTATGACCCATCACGAGCAAACCGAAGCCGCCGAGTACATTCGGCAATTGCAAGTGTCTAATCAAGCGTTAATGGAGGGAATGTTGCAAAACGCCGAGGAGGTTGTAAGGCTCCGCCGCGAGCTAGCCGAAGCATTGGGGCTTGACGCCGCGACAAAAATATTCGGGGCGAAGAAATGACCTTTGAAGCCTTTTGGACGAAATACCCTCGCAAGGTCGCCAAAAAGACCGCGATGCAATCGTTTGCCAAGCTACCTATGGACGAACAAGAGTTAGCCGTCGACGCCCTAGAAACGCATTTGGAGTATTGGAAGCTCAAAGAAACCGAAATGGACTTTATCCCGCATCCGGCGACATGGCTAAACCAAGGGCGGTATTACGACGAATTGGATATGAAACCGAAGCAAATCAAGAAGCCAGGGCTTCCTTGGTACTCGACCGATCAGTTAACTATGGATAAAGCGCGGGAGCTAGGACTAACGCCTCGGGCCGGCGAGGAAATGGGGCAATTTAGAACGCGTATTTCTCAACGAATAGCGGAGTTGGCATGATTGACTTATTGGGGGATGAAATCGTTGTCGACGAACTATTGCGCGACAAATTCATAGAGCCGCCGTTTTCGGTACTCGACACAAAGACCGCGAGTTGGCAACAACGCAAGCGCGTTTGGATAAGCAAAGGCCTAAAAAGCGAGGAGGGCCGCAATTCAAACGTTATAAAAATTGGCTTAGATTCTTACGAGCAAAGAAGCGATTCCGCCTCGAACTATGTAAGCGTATTCGACCCCGCGCTATGCGAAGTCATTTACCGATGGTTTTGCAAAGACGGCGGCAAGATACTCGACCCGTTCGCCGGCGGTAGCGTCCGCGGCATTGTGGCGAATTATTTGGGCTACCGCTATACCGGCATTGACATACGGCAAGAGCAAATAGATAGCAATCGGGAACAAGCGGCAAATATCCTCGACGTTACTAATCAACCAAATTGGTACGTCGGCGATAGTAACGAGTTGCTCGACGGCCCTTGGAATGATGAATACGACCTTGTGTTTAGTTGCCCGCCCTACGCCGACCTCGAGGTTTATAGCGACTTGGAGGGCGATATAAGCAATAAGCCATACGCCGAGTTTTTACGCTTGTATGAGAGCATCATCGGCAAAAGTTGCAAATTGCTTAAACGCGGGGGCTACGCTTGTTTTGTGGTCGGCGAGGTTCGGGACAAAAACGGGTATTACATCGGTTTTGTACCGGACACGATACGGGCGTTTGAGAAATGCGGCATGAAGTTTTACAACGAGGCGATATTGCTAAACCCCGTAGCGAGCGCGAGCATGAGGGCAAACGGGAACATGAAAACCGAAAAGCTAGTCAAAATCCATCAAAACGTTTTGGTATTTAAAAAGCCATGAAAGATCAACATGACGCAATAGACTACATATTCAACACGGCGCCCGCCTACGGTCAAGCTCGGGGGCGCGTCGCGGAGTTGGAGGCGTATAAGCATAGCTTGCGGGCCATAATGATGAGCAAGTCGACCGAAACGACTATCGGCGGACAAGAGAAAGAAGCCCTTGCAAGCGCCGAATACCAAAACCTATGTAAAGCTATAGGGGCGGCTACGGAAACCGCGGAAACGCTCAAATGGAGGCTTGAGAGCGCCAAAATGAGATTCGAGGCATGGCGAAGCGAGCAAGCAAACAACCGAAACCTCGATAGGCTTACAAAATGACGGACTTATTAGCGCAATTGGACAAGATTATTAAAATGTACCGCGACGCCGTAGCAAAGAAAGAGTACGACCTATCCGCCGGATTGGCGGTCGACATTGGGCTTCTCGCTCGGGATTTACAAGAATGGAGCGAAAATAAACTTGAAGAAAGCCGATAAGAAGCATTACGATAAGCTCGCCGGCCTCGGTTGCGCGTTGTGTCGGCATTTGGGTTACGGGGAAAGCCCCGCCCATATTCATCATATTAGGCGGCTAGGAATGAAACGAGAAAACGCGCCGGTTATCCCGCTTTGCCCGAGTCATCATACCGGCAACGAGGGCGTGCATGGATTGGGTAAAAAGGCGTTTGCAACCAAATACGGCGTAACCGAGGAGGACTTGCTCGCGCAAACCGAGCTATTGCTATGATAGCGACGCTCCAATTACCGCTCCCGCCCTCAATGAATACTTATTGGCGCAACTTTCGGGGCCGGACGGTACTAAGCAAGGGCGGAAAAAGCTATAAGCTAGCCGTCCAAGAATACGTTACCGTCCATAACGTCCCGAGCTTTGGTCAAAACCGCCTCCAAGCGATTATTACGATATTCCCGCGGGATAGGCGCTCAATAGACTTGGACAACCGCCTAAAGGCTTTGTTGGATAGTTTGCAAGACGCGGGGGTTTACGACGACGACGGGCAATTTGACAAGATAGAAATAGCGCGGGGGTCGATTAAATCCGGCGGGGGTTGTACAATAGTTTTAGCTACTATGTGAGGTCGCTATGGATTATCCCGCCGTTTTTGTGTCGACGTTGTTCCATTCGGGGACAAACGCGCACTTTATGCACTTGCAAACCGACTCGTATGCAAGGCACGTCGCGCTCGCCGAATACTACGACGGCATTATCGAGTTAGGCGACAAATGGGCGGAAGCGTACCAAGGTTGTTACGAGGTAATCAAGAGTTACCCGAAAGAATTTCACTTGGCAACCGATCCGGTTAAATATATAACCGGTATAAAAACTTTTGTTAAAGACATTCGCTCGGAATTGCCCGAGGATTCGGAATTGCAAAACATTGTCGACGAGATTGCCGACTTGGTAGATTCGACGCTTTATAAATTGAAAACCTTTAAATAAGGAACGATTATGGACAACCAAAGACTCGCCAAGTTGCTACAAATGGCGGAAGAACAACAAGCGCAAGCTAAGCAATACTACGACCCGAGCCAAATGCAAGGCGCTATGTCAAACCGCGATAACCAAATGAGCGCTATGGCGGGCATGGGCGCGTTGTCCAATCAAGACCGCGCAATGATGGGCGCCGCGGAAAGACAAGGGTTCTCGCAACCGGTACCGATGGGTCAACCGATGCCGGACAATTCAAGCGTTCCGATGATCGGCTATCCGATGCAACAAGGCCCTCGCTCGGTTCCGATGCCGACAACCGGTAACGGCCCAATGAGCGAGCAAGACATGGAATACATCCGCTCGCTAATGCGATAGGGCTAAATTACTCTTATTAGCCAACAAACGGATAAGTCGGCTAAACTTAAAATATCTTAAATCTAAGACCATTGAGAAAGATATGCAAGAAGCTAAAATAGCAAAAACTAGAACGAGGATTGGGGGGCGAGCTTTAGGTACGCCTAACAAGTCAACGGCAAAGGCGCGGGAAGCGATTGCGGCGTTTGTTGATGGTAATGCTCATCAATTGCAAACATGGCTTGAGCAAATCGCCAAGGACGAGCGTTACGGCCCGAAAACGGCTTTTGAATGCTTTATGGCGGTCGCCGAGTACCATGTACCGAAGCTAGCTCGTCAAGAACACGTCGGCGCCGACAATGGCCCTATTGAATTGGTCGTCAAGTGGCAAGACGGGAAGTAGTCTTACCGTACTCGCCTCGGACGGCTTTCAAACCCTTTCACAACCGAACCGAGCGATGGGCTTGCCTAGTCGCCCATAGACGCGCCGGCAAGACGGTAGCCGCAATCAACGACATTATTCGGGCCGCGCTTATGTGCAAAAGCCCTAATCCGTTGTTTGCCTACATTGCCCCGTACCGTAGCCAAGCTAAAAGCGTCGCTTGGGATTATTTAAAGCATTTTGCCGCCCCCGTCCTCGCGTCAAGCAACGAGGCGGAGCTAACCATTGAGCTAGTAACCGGCGGTAAGATACGCTTGTTCGGCGCCGACAATGCGGACGCAATGCGGGGGTTGGGGTTTGACGGCGTATTCATGGACGAATACGGGGACTTTCGACCCTCGGTATGGGGTAACGTAATTCGTCCCACGCTCTCAGACAAAGGCGGCTGGGCCGTTTTTGCGGGGACGCCGAAAGGAAAAAATCAGTTTTGGGAAATCTACGCAACGGCTAAAAGGGCGCCCGACGAATGGTTTCATTTAGTCCTAAAGGCGTCGGAATCGGGACTATTGCCAAACACCGAACTACGCGCCGCCGCGGCTCAAATATCCGACGACCAATTTTTGCAAGAGTACGAGTGTAGTTTTGAAGCCGCCATTCAAGGGGCATTCTTTGGCGAGGACTTACGCAAGATTACCGAGGCCGGACAAGTATGCCGCGTCGATTACGACCCGTACTTGCCGGTGCATACCGCTTGGGACTTGGGATATCGCGACGATACCGCGATTTGGTGGTACCAAGTCGTCCGCGGTGAAATCCATATTGTTGATTATTTTGCAATAAGTGGTGCAAATATCCAAGAAATCGCTAAAATATGCCTACAAAAGCCTTATAAATACGGAAAACATCATTTACCCCATGATGCGCGAGCTAAGACATTAGCGGCGGCGGGCAAGTCGGTTATTGAGCAACTAGCGGAATACCTCGGTATTAACAACATGACAATCGTTCCGGACTTAGGCGTACAAGACGGCATCCAAGCGGTTAGGCAAATGTTGCCTAATTGTTGGTTCGACGCCGAGCGGACGCATGACGGACTAGAGGCGTTAAGGCAATACCAAAGAGAATACGACGAGGACAAAAAGGCTTTCCGGCAAACGCCGAGGCATGATTGGACGAGTCATCCCGCGGACGCGTTCCGAATGCTTGCGGTAGCATGGAGGCTTGAACCAAAAGTTAGGGCGCCGGACGTAGTCAAGCCCTTAATGGTAGGGCCGGAAAATACGGTAACGCTTGACGATATGTGGGCAACCCACAAAACAACTAGGAGTAGTCGATTATGAGCGGTGTACAAAATCCATACGAGTATCAATACGAACACGTTTCCGCGAGCGCAACGGCTCAAGTATTGGGCGGTACCGGCGCGATTGGTGATTACATTCATCGGTTGGTTTGTACGGTAACGACCGCGGCAACCGGCAACGTCATTATTTTGGACGGCTCGGGGTTCTCGCATACCATTTTGCCGGCAAGCGCCGGTACGGGCATCAATAGCTACAACATTGAGCTAAATACAATTTCTAAACTCGGGCCATGGAAGATTACAACGGGCGCGGGCGTCGAAGTATTGGCAATCGGAATTTTTAGCGCATAAAGAGGTTCTAAATGGACTTCCAATACCAAACGGACGACGAAAAGCAACGGGCGCTCGCTCAATTTTTGCAAGCTCAAGAGCAAGCGCGAAAAATGATGCAATCGTTTAACTTGCCCGACGCAATGCCTCAAGACATGGGGCAAGGCGACATGAACGCCCCCGAGGCCAATTTAAGCCCGTACATAAGCGCAATTGGAACCGGCGGGTTAGGCAATAGCGTCGCGTCCGGCTTTGGTCAAATTAGAGGCAATATTCCCGTCGGAGAAAATACGACAATTAGCCCCTATGCCGGAGGCGCCGGAGTACGAGGCTCGGCGGGCGGACAACGGTTTGGGATGTTCATGCCTCAAGTCGGCGTAAACTTTACGCACAAATATTAAGGTTTAAATATGGAAGCTCTAACCGGCGTTCAAAAGTGGCTAAATTGCATTAGCTCCTATGACAACGAATTCAAGAAATGGGAAGCGCGTACCAATAAGATAGTTAAACGCTATCGGGACGACAATCGCAATCAAAACACCAACGAAACGGCAAAATTTAATATTTTGTGGAGCAATGTCCAAACGTTGATCCCCGCCGTATACGCTCGGTTGCCAAAAGCGGACGTATCGCGTCGCTTCGGCGATAACGATCCGGTTGCCCGCGTCGCGTCGCAATTGATTGAACGCGCATTAGATTACGAGATTGAGCATTACACCGACTTTCGCTCGACGATGAAACACGCGGTCGAGGATAGGTTTTTGGGCGGTCGCGGCGTCGCATGGGTTCGCTATGAACCTCATGTTAGAACGCAAGATATGCCCGAGGACGGCTTGCAAGTTACCGAGGACGTCGACGAGGCGGACGAATACGGCGAGAAACAAGTAAAAAACGTCATGACGCTAGACGGCGCTATGGGCGAGGAAGTAGAGCCGCAAGAGGAAATCGAATACGAATGCGCCCCGACGGATTACGTCCATTGGAAAGACTTCGGGCATTCGGTTGCGCGGACATGGGAAGAAGTAACCGCCGTATGGCGTTGGGTCTACATGACAAAAGAGAGCCTTGCCGAACGCTTTGGCGAGGAAATGGCTAAAAAGATACCGCTCGATGCGGGGCCGGAAACCAACAAGCAATATACGACGCAAAACAAAGACTTTACTCGCGCTAAGATTTGCGAGATTTGGGACAAAGAAAGCGGCAAAGTATTTTGGATTAGCAAAAGTTGCCCGCAAGTATTGGACGAACGCGACGACCCGCTAGAGCTTGAGAACTTCTTTCCATGCGCTAAGCCGCTATACGCGACCATGACGTCGGACACGTTGGTTCCCGTCGCCGACTTTGTGCTTTATCAAGACCAAGCAACCGAGCTAGACATTTTGACCGACCGTATCGACGGCTTGGTTAAGGCTTTGCGCGTCCGCGGCGTATACGACGCCTCACAACCCGCTTTGCAACGCTTGCTTACCGAGGGCGATAACAATACGTTGCTACCGGTTGATAAATGGATGGCATTTAGCGAAAAAGGCGGCTTAAAAGGGTCAATCGACCTCTTGCCGTTAGATACCTTGTCAAACGCTCTTTTGCAATGCTATCGGGCGCGGGACGAGATCAAGAACCAAATCTACGAAATTACGGGCATTTCCGACATTGTTCGCGGACAAACCGCGGCAAGCGAAACGGCTACCGCTCAACAAATCAAGGGGCAATATGCTGGCTTGCGTTTGCGAGCAATGCAAGAGGACGTCGCCCTATTTGCAAGCGAGCTATTTCAACTAAAAGCTCAAGTTATTTGCACTAAATTCCAACCCGCGACCATCATGCAATACGCGGCGGCGGATGCCATGCAAGACGCCGATAAAGCGTTGATTCCGCAAGCGTTAGAGCTAATTAAAAACAAGCCTTTACGTTCGTTCCGTATTCAAGTCGATTCGGATAGCTTGGTTCAAATTGACGAGAACCAAAACAAGCGGGATCGGGTCGAATTCTTGCAAGCGATGGGCGGCTTTTTGTCGCAAGCGGTACCGATGGGGGCGCAAGCTCCGGAGTTGGTTCCCATGCTTATCGAGTTGGTCAAGTTTGGCGTCGGCGCCTACAAGAAAGCCGAACCTATCGAGGGCATGATAGATCAAGCTATGGATCAATTAAAAGTGAAACAACAAAAAGCCTCGGAAACCCCGCCCCCGCCCGATCCGGAAATGATTAAGGCTCAAATGGATCAACAACGCGAGCAATCGAGAGTAGAGGCGGACTTGCAAATTGAGCAAATCAAGGCTCAAGGCGACGCGGCTCTCGAGAATCAAAAGCAACAATTCGAGCGATGGAAAACCGAGTACGAAGCGCAAAACAAGATTAACTTGGCGCGGATTGCGGCGAACCCAGGATACGATATACCGCTCCTCGAGCAACAAGAATCGGCAAATCAACAAATGATCGTTTCGGTCGCCGAAAGCATGAAAGACGCTATTAGCCAAATGGCACAATTACATCAAGCCATGATGCAAATGCAAGCTCAAACCATGCAACAAATTGAGGGCGTTAAGAATATCGTCGGAGCGCCTAAACGCGTTATCCGCGGTCCCGACGGCAAGGTCGCCGGAGTTGAGGTTGTGCAATGACGCTCTATTATTCCAATGGGACGCGCCATGCTCAAAACGAGGGGCTAATCGCGTTCGCGGGTACGGGTTGCAAATTCAACTTGTACAACGGCGTCCAACCGGCTAACGCAAATACCGCGGTAACTAGCCAAGTATTGCTCGCAAGTCTTACCATTCCGTCGACATTCGGATCGGACGTCAACGGTACGCTTACGCTAGGCTCCGTAACGAGCGCCGTAGCGTCCAATGCGGGGACGGCTAGTTGGTTCCGTATATTTAAATCCGACGGCACAACGGTCGTTTTAGACGGCTCCGTCGGTATTGCCGGCGCCGACCTAAACTTAAATAGCGTAACGATTGCCGCATTGCAAACCGTGGCGATTACCTCGGGAACAATCATTAGGAATAATCAATAATGCCGATTTCCGTTAAACATACGAAAGTAAGCGCGGTTGCGGACGGTGCCGATACAAGCGTTGTCCGTCCCTCGGATTGGAATGCCGACCATACGCTAATCGGATTAGGTACCGCCGCGGCTTTGGATGCCGGCGTTGCTAACGGCGTCGCTACATTGGACGGCTCGGCGACCGTACCCATTTCTCAATTGCCCGCCGCGGTATTGGGGTCGGTTAGCTATCAAGGGACATGGAATGCCTCAACCAATACTCCGGCATTGGCGTCCGGCGTCGGCACAAAGGGCTATTACTACGTCGTATCGGTAGCCGGCTCGACCAACCTAGACGGGATTACCGATTGGAAAGTCGGCGATTGGGCTATCTACAACGGCTCCGCATGGCAAAAGATTGACAATACGGACGCGGTTCAAAGCGTTAACGGCTATACCGGCGCGGTAGTATTGAACGCTTCCGATGTTGGAGCCGTACCCTATACGGGCGCGACCGCCGCGGTAGACCTCAACGCTAAGACATTAACTAACGTTTCTCGTTTGGGCATTAACTCGACCGCCGTACCGGACATTTTGTTGCGAGCGTATGGCGACAATAACTCGACAAGCCGCATGGCAATTCGCGGTTACTCAAACGATGCTAATAGCTCGTCGATGCGCGTCGCTAAATTCCGCGGTACCTTTGCCGCCCCGCAAGCGCCTCAAAGCGGCGATAGCCTAGGAAAGTTTGAGTTAGCCGGCTATGGGACTACCTCCTCGAGCGGTTATCCGCAAGCGTCCATCGAGGGTTTGGCGACCGAGAATTGGGGCGCTACCGCTCGCGGCGCGAAAGCCGTAATCAAGGTAACGCCGAATACGACGATAAATCAAGTAACGGCGCTTACGATCAATCAAGACTCGACCGCCGTATTTGCGAACACGGTAACGGCTAATTCGGTATTGCTAACGGGCAATTTGGGTACGGTTACGGGCGTTACGGGTACGGCTCCGGTCGTATCGTCGGGCGGCACAACGCCGGCTATTTCAATGGCGGCGGCTACCGCGTCGGCGGACGGCTACCTAACCTCGGCGGATTGGACAACATTTAACGGCAAGCAACCGGCGGGAACCTACGTTACCTCGGTATCGGCAACCGCCCCCATTACGTCATCGGGCGGAGCGACGCCTAACCTAGCCATGCCGGCGGCTACGACCTCGGTAAGCGGGTATTTGACCTCGACGGATTGGACGACGTTTAACAACAAGGGGTCGGGAACCGTTACTAGCGTTGCGGCTTCGGTTCCGTCTTTTCTTAGCATTGCCGGAAGCCCCATAACTTCCTCGGGTACGCTTGCAATTACCTATAGCGGGACGGCGTTGCCGGCGGCTAATGGCGGTACCGGATTAACCGCGGCGGGCGCGGCGGGCAACGTATTGACGTCTAACGGCTCGGCATGGGTAAGCTCGGCGCCGGCGGGTAGCAACATTACGGCTCAAGGTTTATACGAAAACGCCGCAATCATTTCGGCTAATTACACAATTGGGACGGGTAATAACGCGGTAAGCGCCGGCCCGATAACCATTAACTCCGGCGTCGTCGTTACCGTACCGAGCGGTAGCGTTTGGGTTGTCGTATGACGCAAGCGTTTCAACTTAACGCATTTCAACCCAACGCGTTTCAAACGCTTGAGGTCGAGGGCGTTTTGTATGCGACCGACGGTAACGATATTGGCGCGTTCGTCGGTACCGTAACGGGCGGTAAAATCCTCATTGATACGCATGACGGGGGAGAGCGCAAGAAGAAAGAAGCCGCCGAGCGTAAACGGTTCAAAGACAAGCAAAAATCAAAACGGGACGAGATAATTGCATTATTCGAGCAAATAATCGAGGGAAAACCTCGTATTGCCGAAGAAATAGCCGAGCCGTTTGTAGTAATTGAGGCGACAATTGAGGCGCCCGCGGTTATTGACTATGATGCGATGTTGGCGGATTTGGATCGGGTCGAGCGTATTTATCATGCTCATATTGAAATGGACGACGAGGAAGTTTTAGCCTTGCTATGAGAAAAACCTACATTTACGTTAATGGCGAATTGGTCGAGAAAGGCTCAAAAGAGCATTACGAAAGCCTCGGCCCGACCGTTATGCCGGATATCGCGCCCTACAAGAGCATGATTGACGGATCAATGATTACGAGCCGTTCTACGCATCGCGACCATTTGCGGCAACATGGTTGCATAGAGGTCGGAAACGAGAGAATGGAAACCAAATTACCCCCGCCGAAAGACACTCGACGGGAAGTAATGCAAGCCCAATTAGCCAACATGACGCACAAACAAGCTAATCGGATTCTTACGGAAATTCGTCGTAAATTTACCTAAAAGGGGTATACCTTGGAAAACACTGAACCGCTTGATCGTCGGGAGTTATTGTCACAGCAATTCGACGATGTTCAGAATGAAACACCCGCGGAAAGCATCAAAACACAACCCGAAATAGCCCCCGCGGAACCGCCTCCGGAACCGCCGGTATGGGAAAGACCTCCCGCTAGTTGGAAAAAAGATTATCACGAGGCATGGACTACCGCCGACCCCAAGCTAAAGGAATATGCTTGGAAACGCGAAGAAGAAATGAAAGCCGGCGTCCAACCGTTGCTTTCTAAGGCGCAATTTGCCGACCAAATGCAACAAGCCATTGAGCCGTATATGCAAAATATCCGCGGCTTGGGTATCGAGGCGCCGCAAGCCGTCAAGGCTTTGATGGAAGCGGACAATATCTTGCGTCACGGCTCGGCCCAACAAAAACAAGCGTACTTTGCACAATTGGCGACCCAATACGGGATCAATTTAGGCGAAACGCAATTTCAAGCGGTAGACCCCAATTTTTACGCCATTCAAAACGAGCTTGCACAAGTCCGCGGCGAAGTGTTAAATTGGAAACAAGCGCAAGAACAAGCGCAAAATCAAGCTCTTTTGAGTGAAATTAACCAATTTCAACAAAAGGCGCAGTATTTTGAAGAAGCGCGTCCGACGATGATTCAACTCCTAAATTCGGGGGTTGCAAAAGACTTAGACGATGCTTATCAAAAAGCAATACGCCTAGATAACGACTTGTTTACGAAGCAACAACAAACCCTACAAGGTTCGTCGGATGCGGCAAAACGAGAACAATCGAATAGGGCGGCGAAAGCGGCTCGGGCGGCAGCGGTGAGCGTTAAATCCTCAACACCAGGGGCGCAGACGAGTACCAAAGCGCAAGATAGACGGTCGATGCTATCGGAGCAATTCGATAATTTAAACGAACGTTTTTGATAACCTAATTGGAGATTACTATGGCATTTGCCAATAGCTCAATTTCGGACATCATTGCGACCAACATCCAATCTCGCACTGGTGAACTTGCCGATAACGTCACAAATAACAACGCTCTACTCCGTCGTTTGAAAGAACGCGGTAACGTAAAAACCTTTTCCGGCGGTAACGTAATTCTGCAAGAAATTATGTACTCGGATGCCGCGACAAATAATACTAATTCCTATTCAGGATATGAAGTTTTAAATGTTAGCCAGAATAGCCCCATTTCGGCGGCGCAGTTTTCGATCACCCAGTACGCGTCGGCGGTTTCGATTAGCGGCTTGGAAATGATCCAAAATAGCGGCAAAGAAGCGATTATCGACTTGCTCGACGGTCGTATGTCGGTTGCCGAGGCTCAATTGGCTAACCGTATTTCGGGCGATATTTACCTCGACGGTACCGGTAACTCCGGAAAAAATATCACCGGTCTGGGGGCCGCAGTGCCTGACGCGCCAAGCACAGGCACCTACGGTGGAATCAACCGCGCAACTTGGTCGTTTTGGCGCTCGGTTGCATACTCGGGCGTTACCAACGGCGGCGCGGCGGTTTCGGCAAGCAACATCCAAGCGTACATGGATGCTCTAGCCGTTCAACTTATCCGCGGTACCGATAAACCCGACTTGATCGTTTGCGACAACAACTATTACTCGTTGTATTTGCAATCGCTTCAAGCAATCCAACGCATTACCGACGGCGGTAATTCTTCGGCGGGTTCCGGCTTCGCTTCGTTGAAATACTACGGCGCCGGTATGGCTTCGGACGTCGTTCTCGACGGCGGTATCGGTAATTCGGCAACGGCAAATCATATGTGGTTTCTGAACACCAAATACTTGATGTTCCGCCCCCATGCCGACCGTAATTTTGTGCCAATTGGCGGCGAACGCCAAGCCGTTAACCAAGACGCTATCGTGAAATTAGTAGGCTGGGCAGGTAATCTTACTGCCTCCGGCCCGCAATTTTGCGGCGTTTTGATCGCCTAAAGGAGAAATCATCATGGCATACTCAGTCAGTCCTATTATTGGTGCGACGCTTACTAGCACCGTTACGACCAACACCAACTCGGCGGGTACCGCGGTTCCTACGAGCGGCCCCCTCGGCTTGCAAGCCTTTGGGTCGGATGGTAAGTTGTATGTTTTGGCAAAGGCAAACGCAAGTATTGCCGCGTCCGATGCCGATTGTTCGGTTGATCCGACAACGTTCCTAGCCACGGCTAGCGGCGGCGCCTACACAAGCCCCGCCGTCGCTTTGGTTTCGGGCGATTTTGCATGGTTTAGTAAGGCTTCGGTCTAAGTTAGTATCGGAGGGTAGGGGCAACCTTACCCTCTTTTTTATCTATCCCCACAGGAGAGTAAATTGTCGCTAGATTCCGATGTTCACAACGCAGACAGCCAGTTGCACGTCGAATTTTATATTTTTGATAAAGAGCCGTACAAAGAAAAGCCTTTTGTCCGTATTATTGTCCCAGGGGATAAGACGACGGTAATTGAAACGCCGGTTAGGGACGACCACAAAGAACGATTTCCGAGGCAATGGTTGCATTTCCAAATGCAAAACAATAACGCCGAAGTTGTCGGTATTCCTTTGGTAGAATGGCACAAAGATAGGCCCGACGAATTTAACGATATGCAACTTGCCGAGATGCAAATTTTTAAATTCCAAACCGTCGAGCAAGTGGCTACCGCTTCGGACGGTCAATTGCAACGTGTCGGTATGGGCGCGGTAGGAATGCGAGAGTTAGCAAGACGGTATTTACAAGCTAAAAACCAAACTTCTAGTCAAACGGAAATGGATAGCACAAGGCGCGAGCTTGCGGAAGTTAAGGAGCAAATGGCGGCGCTTATGGCTCAACTTACCGAAAAGAAGTTAGGACGACCAAAAAAAGAGGATTAAATGTCATCAACCATGCTAGAACTCGTTACCCAAGTCACAAACGAGCTTGGGGTCGGAACGCCGACTAGCGTGGCGGGCAATCCCAACCAAGACGTTATTCAAATCTTGGCACTAATGAACGCCGCCGGTTATGAATTCTTACGAAAACATGATTGGCGGCAACTTACGAAACAACATATTTTTACGACGAGCTTTACGGTTACGACCGGCGACGTCGCTTTAAATAGCTACCAAATTACAAACATTCCGAGTACCGCCGGCATTGACGATACCTATCAAGTCGTCGGCAACGGTTTGTCGAACGCTTGCTATGTGCAAAGCGTCGATTCGGCAACCTCGGTAACGGTAAACCTCCCCGCAACGGGTACTTACGTCGGCGCTCAAATCACGTTTGAGAAAGTCAAATACAACCTCCCCGTTGACTACAATTCGACCGTCCCGCGCACGCATTGGGACAAGTCAAAGCATTGGGAAATGATAGGCCCCGAAACCGCCCAACAATGGGAATGGTTGTTATCGGGGTTTATCTCGACCGGCCCGCGTATTCGTTGGCGCCTACTCGGTAAGTATTTTCAGATATGGCCAGGGGTTTCTACGAATGAGCTACTAGGCTATGAATACCGCTCGGTAAGTTGGGCGGAATCGTCCGCCGGCGTCCCCAAGACCTCGTTTACCGCGGATAGCGATACTTGCATTTACCCCGACCGCTTAATGGTATTGGCGACCAAGCTCAAGTATTTTGAGGCGAAAGGCTTCGATACGACGGCGATGTATCGCAACTATCTAGAAGAATTTGAAACGGTTCAAGCCCAAGATACGTCCTCGGCTAACTTGTCGTTCGCGCCAAGGCCAGGAACCGTACTTATTGGCTATGACAACATTCCCGACACCGGTTACGGGCCGAACTAATGGTAACTCGACTCGTTCAAGGTACCGCGGCTCGCGTCCAATCGTTGCCCTCCCCAATTGGCGGATGGAATGCCCGCGACTCTATTGCAAACATGGACGTCTTAGACGCCGTTCAATTAACGAATCTATTCCCGAGCGTTAATAACGTCATATTGCGGAAAGGGTACTCTAAACACGCGACGGGCATTTCCGGACAAGTACAAACGCTAATGTCGTATTCAAGCGGCGGAGCGGACAAATTGTTTGCCATTGCCGGATCGTCCATCTACGACGCTACCGCCTCGGGAGCGGTCGGCGCCGCGGTTAAAACCGGATTGGGAAATGCGAAATGGGAATACGTCAACGTAACAACCCCCGCCGGTGGCTACATCTATGCCGTGAACGGGGTCGACAAGCCTTTGTTATACAACGGCTCGACATGGACAAATCCGGCGATTACGGGCGTAACCGATACGTCGTTGAGCAACATTACGACATTCAAAAATCAAGTATGGTTTACGCAAAATAACTCGCTCAAAGCATGGTATTTGCCAACCTTGAGCATTGCGGGCGCCGCGGCGGCTATTGACATGAGCGCGGTCGCTCAACTCGGCGGCTATTTGGTCAACGTCGGAACATGGACGCTCGATGCCGGCTACGGCGTAGACGACAACCTAGTCTTTATTACGAGCAATGGCGAGGTTATTGTCTACTCGGGTACCGATCCCTCGGACGCGACGAAATGGGCGCTAGTAGGCGTATGGCGCGTCGGTAAGCCGGTCGGTAAACGTTGCTTTTTAAAGTACGGCGGCGACATATTGATATTGACCTATAACGGGTTATATCCCCTCGCCGCGAGCTTGCAATCGTCGAGGCTCGACCCTCGGGTCGCATTGTCGGACAAGATACAAGGCGCTTTTGCCGCGGCGACGCAAGCATACGGCGAAACGTTTGGTTGGCAAATCGTATTTGATCCGAAGCACAACGCTTTAAAAGTTAACGTACCGGTTTCGGTTGGCAATCAAGAGCAATATGTAATGAACAACATTACTAAATCTTGGTGCAATTTCACAAATTGGCACGCGAATTGTTGGGAAATTTTTGACAATGAGCCGTATTTTGGCGGCGATGGTTACGTCGCTCATGCATGGGACGACTCTAGCGCGGACGACGGCGCGAACATAAATACCAATGCGTTTCAGGCGTTTAACTATTTTGACGCTCGAGGCGTTAAGAAGTATTTCACGCGGGCAAGACCGTCGGTATTTACAAACGGTACGCCTACGGTTTACGTCGGCATGAACGTCGACTTTAACTTGCAAGACACGAGCGCATCATTGTCATTTAGCCCGAGCAACGCGGCTATTTGGGATACGGCGCTATGGGATAGTAGCTATTGGGGTACGGACTCAATCATCACAAATAATTGGCAAGGGATAACCGGTATCGGTTATTGCGGTTCAATTCAATTTAAAACGGCTAGCCAAGGAGTAACAATCTTGTGGGCATCGACCGATGTAGTCTATCAACAAGGCTGGGCTGGCATATAGTCCAAGGCGAAGAAATTGGTCGTTGGGTTGCCGAACGTATTGCGGGCGAGTTTTATTCCGAGGATAGTAGCGCCATAGGATTGCAAAAAGACGGCGTAACAATTGCCGGAGTGATTTACGAGAATTGGAATCGACAAAGTATCTTTTGTCATATAGCAATTGAGGGGCGAATGACAAAGGCGTATTTAAAGGCAATTTTTGATTACCCTTTTAACGTTTGCAAAGTAAAAAAGATTATTGTCCCCGTAGTTAGTAGTCATGCAAAAAGCATAAAATTAGTTACTAAAATGGGGTTCGAGGAAGAAGCGAGATTAAAAGAAGCCTCGCTTGACGGCGACATTATATTTTTGACGTTGACACGCGAAAAGTGTCGTTTTTTAGGGGTAGAAAATGGGTAAATCAACGGCGGCACCACCAACTCCGGACTATGTAGGAGCGGCTAAGCAACAAGGCAAAGATAACCTTGAAGCGGCAAAGACTTCTAACATTATGTCAAACCCGAACATGATTACGCCGTTCGGCAATCAAACGGTAACGTATTCCTCCCCGACATTTGACGAAAAAGCATATAACGATGCGTTGTCAAAATACAACACCGGCGCGGGAGTCAACAAATCCGACTATTACACGTCCGACGAATCGGGCGGAACCGTTTTTAACCAAAGCCAATACGACGCGGCGCTAAAAGCACGCGGCGCGGCTCCGGATAGAAGCGGCTTTATGACGGGCGGCGGTCAACCGACGGTTACGCAAACGCTTACCCCGCAAGCGCAACAAACCCTAGAATCGCAACAACGGGTACAAACCGCGTTGGCTAACTTGGGCGAAACCGGTATCGCAAACGCTCGGGCAACGCTTGAAAAGCCATTTGTGCCGACGACTACCGAAATCAAACACGATTTTGGCGGCTACGGCGCCGTTCCCTTGTCCGAAAACTTTACGTCAAAAAGCGAAGTGCCTTTAACGACTTCAATCGACACAAGCAACTTTTCCGAAATGCCGCTTAACGCCGGCGTCAAGGCTCAAGATTTAATTCTTAGTAGATTAAACCCAACGATTACCGCGGGCGATACGTCGTTTAAGCAAGCTCTTGCCAACCAAGGCTTAGCGCCAGGAACCGCCGCTTACGACGCCGCTTATCGTAATCGCGCCAACCAAATTAACGACTTGTACAACCAAGCGGCCCTATCGGGGATTAACCTCGATATGACCGCTCGGAATCAACAATTACAAGAGGAATTGTCAAAAGGCAATTTTGCTAACGCCGCGCAATTATCCGGCGCCGGTTTGTACAACTCGGCAATGCAAGATAATTATGGTCGGGGCATGACGACTCAAGGAACGCAATTTAGCCAAGGTTTGAATAAAGCTCAATTTCAAAATACCGCGCAACAACAACAACTTGCGCAAGATTTGGCATTGAGAGCGCAACCGATCAACGAAGTTATCGGGCTAATGGGCGGTTCACAAATTCAATTGCCGCAATTCCAAGGCTATCAAGGCACAAGCGTAGCTCCGGCGCCGACTTTTGCGGGTACGCAAGCGCAAGGGCAAGCAAATATGCAAAATTACGGTATTCAACAATCGGGCGCCAATGCGACGACGCAAGGGCTTACTTCAATTGCTTCTATGGCGGCGATGTACTTTTAATGTTAGGACTAGCCTTTTCCGGCGGCAAAGATTCTCTAGCTTGTTGGTATTTGTACCGCGAGAAAAACCCGATTGTCTTTTGGGCAAATACGGGAAAGGCTTACCCCGAAACAATAGAAATCATCGAGCAAGTAAGGTCGGAAGCGACGGAGTTTATCGAGGTTAAAACCGATCAAGAGCAACAAATTAAGTTTTACGGCTACCCGAGCGACGTTGTGCCGATTGACCATAGCCTAGAGGGTATGCAATTCGTCGGGGATAAACCGGTACGGGTACAAAGTTATTTAAATTGTTGTTGGGCAAATGTAGGGCAACCGTTAACCGAAGCAATTGCTAAACGCGGGATTACGCATTTGATCCGCGGGCAAAGGCTCGATGAAAGCCATAAATCGACCGCTCGGCATGGGTCGGTCGTTAACGGCGTAACCTACATTCAACCCATTGAAACATGGACGAAAGAGCAAGTTTTGGCGTTTTTGCGTACTCAATGCCAACTACCCGAGCATTACGCAATCGGACACTCGAGCTTGGATTGCTATGATTGTACGGCGTACCTCGAACACTCGACGGATCGGGTCGCATGGATGAAAGAAAAACACCCAAATTTGCATGAAAAATATAAAATAAACATGGCGGCTCTCAAATCCGCTTTGTTGCCGAATTTAGAGCTATTAAGGAATTGCGATGCTTAACCAATACGTTAATTTGTCCCCTCAGCAAAAAATGGCTCAAATGTTGCAACAACAAGAGCAACAAACCCAATTGCAAGGGCAACAAGAATTGCCGCAATCAATGGGCCAACAAGCGGCACAAAACCCGTTTGGCGGCGCTCAAGACGCGATGAAAATGTACAACCAATTTAGTCAACAAGGCGGTATGCAAGACTATAAGGATTACATGGCGCGGCTCAAATTGGGGCAAAACGCGACCGGCGGTATGTTTGATTCGGCTAATGCTCAAGCGCCGAAATATACCGGCGATATGGGGACTTAATCATGGATTTAGATTACAACACTCGGTTAGCCGCGATCCAACGAAATGAAAAGTTGGCGCAAATCATGCAACAACAAGCGTTTCAACCCGTTGAAATTCAAAGCTACAACGGCATTCAAGCGCCTATTTCGCCATTGTCGGGACTTGCCAAGGTATTGCAAGCCTACATGGGCGCGAGAGGTACGGGCGTCGAGGAGCGTATCAAGCTCAATCAAGAAGCGAAAGCCGAAGCGCAATCAATGCTTGCCGGTTTAAACGGAATGCCAGCTACGCAAGGGCGCCCCGCCGTTATGGGTCGCCCCGAGGTTCCGGCACAACCCGCGACGTCATTTAAACCGATGGGCGCGGACTTTGAGGACAATCCTAATTTGCCGGTCGCTCCGTCGGGCAACGTAGAAACGCCGGCGGTCGCGTATCAACCCGCCGTCGCTCCGCAAGCCGCGATACCTCCGTCGGGCGGCATGGCGTTGACGCAAGACCAAAGGCGTCAAAAACTTGTTGAAATGATGATGAACCCTAACCCGTACATTTCGCCGGTTGCGAAAATCATGTACGAGAGCTTAGAGAAAGAGAACGCCGGCCCATTGGCTAAATACAACCTTTACGTTGCACAAACCAAGGCTAACGGCGGAACGCCTCTTAGCATTGATGAATTTGAAACAAAACAAAAAATCGCCGGTCGTTCGGTTACTAACGTTAACGTACCGTCGTCAATGGCGCCTATGTGGGTTAGAAACAAATCGACCGGTCAAATGCAATGGATTCAACCGGATAACCGCGGCTCTTTTGATTTAACAAATTTTGAACAAGCCGGCACTACGGAAGTCGAGAAGCTAATCGAAGCAAGGGATAGATTGCCCAAAGATAGCCCCGACCGCGCCGTTCTCGATAGAATGGTTCAACAATTAGCAACCAAATCATATACCGCCGGCGCGACCGTCGAGGGGCCAAAAGGTAGAGAAACATTGTTGCCGCCGCCTCCGGACGGCATGGTTTACATGAAAATCGACGGCGTTCCTACCGCGATACCGATTGCTCAAGCGCAAGAACTAAACGCCAAATATCAAGGCGCCGCCGCAAAAGCAAAAGGAACCGCCGAAGCCGAGCTTGATTTGGTTAGCGTTCCCGATCCAAAAGGAACCGGCGCTAAAGTCTACATGACTAGATCGGAACTTGCCGCGCAAGCCGCCGGCGGAAAGCCTCCGGTTGCTTCGGTAGACACAAAGGCGCAACAAGGGCAAACTGTTTTAGATTTGGCGTCAAGGGCTAAAGCGGTATTGCCTCAAGCATCATCGGGCTTAATTAGTAGCTTGTTTACAATGGCAACCGATGCCGCGGGCGTACCGACGGATAAATCTAAAGCCGACGGACAATTGCGAGTTATTGGCGGAGCGTTAACGTCTAATATGCCTCGCATGGAGGGGCCGCAAAGCGATGCCGATAGATTGCTTTATCAACAATCCGCGGCGGACGTTGCAAATCCTAACAAGCCCTATCAAACACGCATGGCGGCGCTTGAAACGGTTATTGGCTTAAATGAAAAATACGCCGCGACTCCAAGCGCCCCTCCCGCGGGCGCCGTCCGTAGGATTACTCCAAAATGACGCAAGCAACCTTTGAGGTAAAGATTGGCAAGGAGGTCTACGAGGTAGACGCCAAAGACGAGGCCGAGGCATGGAAGCTAGCTAACGCTTTCCATTCTCAAACGCCCCCTCCCCCGCCTCCCGAGAAAACGACCGGCGAGAGCATTATGTCGGCGGTTACGGACTTCCCTCGGCAAATGGGGTTAACCGGTCGCTATGCCATTGAGGGCGCGGCAAATGCGGTCGGTATGCCGTTCGAGCCGATGCGTTTAGGCGTTAGCGCAATATCGCAAGCCGCGGGAGGCCCCGAAGCCGCCTCGATTTCTACATACGGTAGAAAACTAGCCGATTTGCTCGGGCTTCCCAAACCAAAAGAATCGTCCGTTATGGACGTAAAAACCGGTTTAGCCAAGGTATTGCCGAGCGAGCAAGTTGTCGGCGACGTCGCTACGTCTATGGCGTCTACTATCCCGATGATTTCGGGGGCGGGTTTAGTCGCTAAAAACGCAACCGGCATTACGGGCAACGTTGCGGGCCAATTAGCCGCTAATCCGATGTTGCAATACGGCTCGGCGGCGGGCGCGGGCTACGGTAGCGGTTTAGTAAGAGAAACCGGCGGCGACCCCGTACAACAATTTATAGCCGGCATTATGGGGGGCGTTGCGACGCCTATGGCATACGGCGGGGCAAAGTCATTGCTTACCTCGACCGGTCAAAAGGTCGCGCCCAATCTAACCGGCAAGCTAAACCCCGACGCGGCTATTCCGAGTACGGCGGACGTTGAGCAAATGATTACGCTCAAGTTGGGGCAATCGGGTATTGACTATAACCGCATTTCCGACCAAGTTAAAAAGGCTTTGAATGCCGACGTAGCGAATGCGTTGCGTACCGGCGGGGACTTGGGCGGGGACGCGTTGCGTCGGTTGCTCGATTTCCGCATGGTTGAGGGTACGACGCCGACCAAGGGCATGATTACGCTCGATCCGCGGCAAGTTACGCTCGAGCAAAACCTAGCTAAAACGGGCATGAATTCGACCGACCCTAATTTGCAAACGTTAGGCAATGTACAAGCGCAAAACAACCGCGCTTTGATTGACGCGCTAAACGCGCAAGGCGCCGGCAACGTAAAGGCCCCGTATTTGATGGAAGCGGGCGAGGCGAGCGCGGCAAAGATTACCGCCGAGGACGCCGCGAGGCAAACGGCAACGTCCAAGTTGTATACGGACGCGCAGAATATGCCAGGGGGTACAACGCCGTTAAATCGTGCGGAATTGATAAATAACATCGACACGGCATTGGCAAAAGCTAACGCTAACGCGTTTTTGCCGCCCGAAATCCGGACAATGCTTAACGAACTAAGCGCCGGTCAAACAACGATTAACGGTAAAACGCTTCCCGTCCCGTTTGATACGAACGCGCTTGATAACCTAATGACTATGGTAGCGACCGCGCAACGTCGGGCGGACGGCAATGCAAGCAAGGCTTTAAGGTTGGTTCGACAAGCAATTGACGATACCGAAATTGCTCCGATTAAAAAAGAGTTTGGCGGCAATCAATTAGTAACCGAAGCCGGCGCCAACTTCTTGCAAACGCAAGACGCGCAAGCCGGAGAATTGCTAACCGCATTAAACAAGGCGCGAGCAAGTCATCGGGAGCGCATGAATTGGATTGAATCTAACAAGCCGATTGAACAAACCGTTAACGGCATGGAGCCGGACAAGTTTGTACGCAAATTCGTACTTAACGGCGACGTAGCGGATGCCTCGGCGGTAGCTCAAGCGGGCGACCCATTAGCAACAAAAAGCGCCATATTGACGCATTTAAAAGACCGCGCTTTGGGCGGCAAGTCCGACGAAACGGGTACTTTTGGCGCCTCGACGTACAACAAGACGTTGAGCGACATTGGCGATAGAAAGCTCGCCCTATTCTTTTCGCCCGAAGAAATCGGAGAATTAAAACGTTTAGGCCGCGTTGCCGAATATACTACCTTGCAACCCAAAGGCTCGGCGGTTAACAATAGCAACTCGGGCGCCCTAGTGCTTGGCGCGGGTATCGACGCCCTAGCTAACCTTGCGGGCGTAAGCTCTTTGGGCGTTGGCGCTTCGGTTATTGTTCCGTTGGGCAAGAAATTTATGCAAGGTACGCTAAATGCGGCGGAGCAACAAAAGGCGCTAGATATGGGTAAGGCGTTGTCTAATAAAATTCCAGGGCTAACCCTCGGGGAGCGGGCGGTACCGGCATCGGTTTACGCGGGGCTATTGACCAACCCCCGCCCTCGTCAACAATAAAGGCTAATCAATGAGTTACAACGGAAGCGGTACCTTTTTAATTAACTCGGCGGGGCAACCCGTTGTAGCCGGTACGATTATCTCGTCGACCTCGTTTAATGCGTTGACTAGCGATTTGGCTAGCGGGTTGTCGACGGCTATTACCAAAGACGGTCAAACAACGCCTATTAACAATATTCCGATGGGCGGATTTAGGATTACCGGATTGGGCGCCGGCGTAAACGGTACCGACGCGGCTCAATTAGCGCAAGTACAAGCCGGAACGCTTTCGTACATTACGGTAACGGGTACGGATACGCTACTCGGCACGTTGATCCCGACGCTACTCTCTTACCAAACGGGTAATTTGTTTAGCTTCGTTGTGCAAAATACGAATACCGGCCCCGTAACGCTAAATATTGATAGCTTGGGCGCTAAAGCGGTACGACGCAATGCGACCGAACCGCTACAAGCCGGCGATTTAACCGTTGGAAACGTTGTCGTTGTAATATATGACGGTACTCAATTCCAACTAATTTCGGTCGGATTTGGCGGCGGCGCGACCGGTGCGGGCGGCGATAAAATCTTTGTGCAAAACGGGCAAACTGTGACTACGAGTTACTCAATTCCCGCGCTTACAAATGCAATGTCTACCGGCCCGATTGCAATTGCGTCGGGGGCAACGGTAACAATCCCGTCCGGTAGTGTTTGGGCAATTATCTAAGGAAACGTTATGGCTGGTCAAATTGGCTTAAAAGCACCGAGCGGCGGCACGATTACGCTCAACGCGGTAGACACGGCGAGCAATTTTACGCTTACCCTACCCGCGGCGGCGGCGACCGTCTTAGCATCATCGGCGGCTTCGGTTTCGGTTTTGAATACCGTAACCAACAAGATTCCGGTCGTAATCGGCGGCGTAACGTATTACTTGCTTGCCTCAACTTCGGCAACATAAGGAAAGAAAATGCCATCATATATCGGCGGTACGACGGGCGTAGCTCCGGCACAATGGACAACGGCGGGGCGACCATCAAGCCCATTAGCGGGACAATTGGGTTGGAATACTACGCTTAGTCAATTGGAAGCATGGAACGGTACAACTTGGACTCAAGTTACTTCTCTACTATACACGGCTAGTTACCTTGTTGTGGCGGGCGGTGGCGGAGGCGGTCAAGCGGGTGGTGGCGCCGGCGGTTTAACTACGGGAACAACGGCATTTTCTGCTGGTGTTGCTTACACAATTACCGTCGGCGGTGGCGGCACAGGGGGTACTTCTTCGGGTACGTCTGGCGGCAATTCTGTTTTAGGCTCTGCGGTTACGGCGGTTGGCGGTGGCCGCGGTGGACACCCTACAAATTATGCGGGGGCTGCTGGCGGATCCGGTGGCGGCGCTCCGGCGTATGGGTATACTTTTGGTTTAGGCACTTCGGGGCAAGGAAATAATGGCGGTACTGGCGGTCAAAACTCTTTTGACGCAGCGGGTGGCGGGGGCGGTGCGGGTTCGGTTGGCGGCAATGGTGTTGCGGGGCCGTCTACCTCCACTGGCGGTGCTGGTGGCGCCGGCGTAGCAAATTCAACCTCGGGATCGGCGGTTAATTATGCCGGCGGCGGTGGCGGTTACGGTATTACTGGCGGCGCCGGCGGAAGCGGCGGTGGCGGTGCGGGTGCTAGCGGCGCCGCAACCTCTGGAACTTCAAATACGGGCGGTGGCGGTGGCGGCGGCGGTACGCCGGCAAACGGCGGCTCCGGCATCGTAATCATTTCCTACGCGGGCGCCCAAAGAGGTACCGGCGGAACCGTTACATCGGTTGGCGGGAATACGATCCATACATTTTTAACCAGCGGTACCTATACGGCGTAAGGAGATTTACATGGGACATTTTGCAAAAGTAGTCGACGGAAAAGTAACGCAAGTCATCGTCGCGGAACCGGAATTTTTTAATACGTTTGTCGACTCAAGCCCTGGCCAATGGTTGCAAACCTCATACAACACGGTCGGCAATAAACACTTAAGCGGCGGTACTCCTTTGCGCGGTAACTATGCCGGCATTGGTTATCACTACGACCCCGCGGCGGACGTATTTTACGCCCCGCAACCCTATGCGTCATGGGTACTAAGTCCAAAAACTTTCTTATGGGAGGCTCCCGTAGAAATGCCCGACGACGGCAAGCAATATATGTGGAACGAAACCGCGAAAGCATGGGACGAAATTGCAATTGTCGGAACTACCGTTTAATTAAGGAATAATCATGGCTTTAGTTGTAGGCGGTACGGACTATGTGCAAATGCCCGTCGGCACGACGGCGCAACGCCCAACCTCGCCCGCGGCGGGCATGACGCGATTTAATTCAACAACAGGTTTGTTGGAGTATTACAACGGAACTTCATGGATTAACGCCGGAGTTTACGCCGCAAATTACCTTGTTGTGGCGGGCGGAGGCGGCGGTGCGGGAGGCGGCGGAGGAGGCGGCTCCGGCGGCTTGCTAGCGTTCACCGGAATAGCCATAACGCCCAATACATCTTATGCAATTACGGTCGGCGCCGGCGGCGCGGCCGGCTCAAGCTCGTCCGGATCAAATGGTTCAAATTCATCTATCGGCTCTTTAGCTATTTCAATAGGCGGAGGCGGGGGCGGAAGATTTAATACGTCCGGTTCAAACGGCGCAACCGGAGGCTCCGGAGGGGGCGGCGGCGGAAGCACAAGCGGGGCGGCGGGATCGGGCGGAGCCGCTACGAGTACACAAGGAACAAGCGGCGGCAATGGTTTTGCTGACGCCGTTTATAGCGGATCGTCCGGCGGCGGCGGCGGAGCAAGCGTTGCCGGAGGTAATGGCGTTTACGGCGGCGGCGTTGCCGGCAATGGCGGCGCGGGGACTTCTAACTCAATTTCGGGCGCCGCGGTTACTTATGCTGGCGGTGGCGGCGGTGGCGCGGGCGGTGGCGGCGGAGGAACCGGAGCCGGAACGGGCGGAGCCGGAGGCGGGGGTAAAGGAGGCGATGCGGTTGCTCCTACCGCCGGAACCACAAACTTAGGCGCCGGCGGCGGCGGAGGTTTTTACAACGCTACCAATGGAGCCGCGGGCGGTTCGGGAGTAGTAATTATTTCTTACGCGGGCGCACAAAGAGGATCGGGCGGGACGGTTACATCGTCCGGCGGGAATACGATTCATACCTTTTTAACAAGCGGAACTTTTGTGGCGTAAATTATGGCTCTTGAAATCCAAAACGTTGATTACTTACAATACCCCGCCGGAACCACCGCACAACGCCCGACTCCGGTTACTGGGATGATGCGTTTTAATACGACGACTTTTTTAATGGAGTTTTACAACGGGTCGGCTTGGATAAGTATTTAACCTTTATCGGAGCAATATTACTTTTACCGGTAGTATTGCTTTGTAGTTTGTGGCTCATTCCTTGGGCGCTTTACGCAATATTTAAGGACGTTCGATGGATTGGCAAAACCTAATAAACTTGTGCGGCGGCGCGGCATTAGCGACTATCGGTTGGTTTGCTCGTCAATTATGGGACGCCGTTCAAAAGCTCAAATCCGACATGAGCCGCCTAGAGTTATCCATTTCCGACAATTACGTTAAAAAAGACGATTGGAAAGACGGGATAAAAGAAATTAAAGAAATGCTTGGCAAAATCTACGACAAACTAGACACAAAAGCCGATAAATGAGCGAAACAAAGGACACGGTAACGAGTGTTTTGCAATATGTGGATAGCCCTTTTAAGCTAATCGTAGTCATTCTTTTGGGCGTTTTGGGGTATGTAGGCTATTTCGCGTATGACAACAAAAACTTTTTACTAAACGTCTACGAGAAGTCAAACGCCCTACCTAAAATCCAAGCGGCAAGGTTCGACCATGTTGTCGAATTGTTAATGAAAGACCCGAACGTTTTGGTTGTGTCGATTATGTCGGTCGACCCCATATTCAACAAGCGCGTTATTTTACGGGTAGAGAACCGCGACGGTAAGCGGGCCAAGCATTTAGAGGGCATAAACGTCGGTTTGTTTACGTCGAGTAGCGCGAATAACTCCGACGTCGTCGAGCTAATGGCGGGCAATGTCCCATGCGGTTTCTATTCAACTCCGCAAAGCGAGGCCGGTATCTATTACCTCGAGCAAGGCGCGACGTTTGGTTGCCGAACCTCGGTACCGCCGGACTATACGAGCTTTATCGGACAAATTACGGTTATGTACAAAGACGCCCCGCTCGATTTGGATAGAGCAAAGGCAATCCTCGTTATCGCGGCAAGAATGTTATCGGAGCAAAAATAATGTTTCCATTGATGGATATACTCGGCGTCGGGATGAAAGTCCTCGACAAATTCTTTCCCGATCCGGAGCAAAAAGC
>Ga0114978_10000468_pt1 | contig 34347 bp, 34 predicted proteins | sample S_140212_EF_Meta_FD_87027 | JGI IMG/M metagenome (GOLD analysis project Ga0114978, IMG submission 87027) | Freshwater microbial communities from Lake Simoncouche, Canada to study carbon cycling - S_140212_EF_MetaG | ecosystem: Environmental > Aquatic > Freshwater > Lake | place: Lake...
CAGCAAACGCCCACTTACCCCCGAGATTTCATTCATGCCCACCAGGCCGGCCAAGGCGCCAGAGATTGCCATGCTGACCAGCACATGGCGCTGCACCCGAATGCCCGCGTACTGCGCGGCGCCAGGGCTGGCGCCCACCACGCGCAAGCGGTAGCCGCTGCGGCTGCGCCACAAAAACAGGTACACGCCCACGCTGGCCGCAATGGCCAGAAAAAAACTAAGGTTCAAAGGTGAGCCCACCCAGTCAACACCAAACCAGCCCAAGGCCGTCTGAATGGACGGCAACACAGCAGAAGGGGCAAAGGCCGCGCTCTCAATAGCCATAGAGCCCGGCGCGCGCACGTGGTTGACCATGACGTAGACCAGCACACTGGCGGCAATGAAGTTGAACATGATGGTGGTAATCACAATGTGGCTGCCGCGGTAGGCCTGCAAATAGCCAGGCACCGCAGCCCATAAGGCCCCGCCCAAGGCGCCTGCGGCCACCATCAGCGGCAGCATCACCCACGCTGGCACATAGGGCGAGAGCCACAGCGCCACCAAGCCGGTGGCCAGGCCGCCCACCACGGCCTGCCCCTCGCCGCCAATATTGAACAAGCCACCGTGAAACGCCACCGCCACGGCCAAGCCGGTAAACACAAAAGTGGTGGCGTAGTACAGCACGTAGCACATGCCGCGCGGGGAACCAAAGGCGCCGTCAAGCAGCACGCCCATAACCTGCACGGGGCTTTGCCCCACCAGCAGCACCACCGCGCCCGCGCAGCCCAAGGCCACGGCCAGGCACACCAGGGGCAGCAGCACCCGGTCGGCCCACACGGGCAAGGCGGGCGCGGCGCTCATGGCGTGCCGCCAGACATCAGCCGCCCCAGCGCCAGTTCCGTGCATTCGGCTACATCAAGGTCGCCCACCAGACGGCCTTGCAACATGACCAAGACACGGTCCGACAAGGCCAGTATTTCATCAAGCTCGCTGGAGACCAACAAAATGGCGCAACCGGCCTCCCGCAGCGCGCGCAGGCGGCCATGGATGAATTCGATGGCGCCAATGTCCACACCCCGCGTGGGCTGGCCCACCAAAAGCACGCGCGGGGCCTGGTTCAGCTCGCGCGCTAGCACCAGCTTTTGCTGATTACCCCCCGAAAAACGGCTGCTGCGCAAATGCGGGTTGCGCGGCTGCACGTCAAACTGCGCCATGAGCTGTGCCGTGGCGGCTTGCATAGGCCGGTGGCGCATCCAGCCGCGCTGGCTGTAGGCCGGCGTAGCCTCGTAGCCCAGCACGGCCGACTCCCAGGCCTCAAATTCCATCACCAGCGCACGCGCATGGCGGTCTTCGGGCACATGCGCCAGGCCCAAGTGGCGCGCCGTCTGCGGCTCGAGCCACTGCGCAGCGTCAAACCGCTGGCCGACCAAGTCCAGGCTGCCCGCCTGCGGCGCGCGCAAGCCGCTGAGCAGCTCCAGCAGCGGCGTCTGCCCGTTGCCCGACACCCCGGCCAGGCCGGTGATCTGCCCCGCGCGCAAGTCCAGGCTCACACCATCGACCTGGCGCACCCGGGCCGCGTCACTCCAGGCCAGACCTTGGGCGCGCAGAAGCACCGGCCCAGCAGGCTTGGCGGCCCCTGCCGCGCGCCCGAGCTGCACCTTGCGCCCGACCATGGCGTGGGCCAGCACGTCGACATCGGCCTGGTCAATCGGCATTTCTTGCACCACGCGGCCCGCGCGCATCACGGTCACGGTGTCGCACAGGCGCATCACTTCCTTGAGCTTGTGGGTAATCAATATGACCGTGGTGCCCTGGCTGCGCAAGGTGCGCAGCACCACAAACAGTTGCTCGGTTTCCGGCGGCGTCAGCACCGCCGTGGGCTCGTCGAGCACCAATATGCGAGCGCCGCGAAACAGGGTTTTGAGGATTTCCAGCCGCTGGCGGTCTCCAACCGGCAGGTCGCAGACCAGGGCATTTAGGTTCAAGTGCAAGCCCGTTTGCTGCATCAGCGCGTCAAGCGCCGGGCGCACTTGCGCTTGGGCCTTGCGCAGGCGCCAATGGCCCTCGGCGCCTAGCATGATGTTGTCCAGCGCGCTCAAGGTTTCAACCAGCATAAAGTGCTGGTGCACCATGCCAATACCCAGAGCGATGGCGTCGTCAGGCCGGCGTATGGCCACTGTCTGGCCAAACACTTCAATCTGCCCCCGGTCTGCCTGGTACAGGCCGTAGAGCACCGACATCAGCGTGCTTTTGCCCGCGCCGTTCTCACCGATCAGCCCATGCAAGCTGCCCGCGCGCACCGCAAAGTCCACATCGGCATTGGCCGCCACCGCGCCAAAGCGCTTGTGCATGCCGCGCATGCGCAAGGCCCAGCGGTCGCTGGACTGTGGCTGGTGCGCTAGCTCGCCGATCTCGCCCTGGTCGCTGGCTACAGCTTGCAAGCGTTGTCGGCCATGTAATCGGCCACCTTGATCTTGCCGCTGATGATGTCGGCCTTGGCCGCGTCTACGCGCTTTTTCATGTCGGGCGTGACCAGCTTGGCGTTGTGTTCGTCCAAGGCGTAGTCCACGCCGCCTTCTTTGAGGCCCAGCACCGAGATGCCCGGCTTGTGGCCCATCGCCACGTTGTAAACCGCCACGTCCACACGCTTGAGCATGGACGTCAGCATGGTGCCGCTTTGGATGTGGTTTTGGTTGCTGTCCACGCCAATGGCCAGCTTGCCCGCGTCCTTGGCCGCTTGGTAGACACCAATGCCAGTGCCCCCAGCGGCGGCAAACACCACGTCCACGCCTTGCGAGAACTGCGCCTTGGCCAGCTCGCCGCCGCGCGTGGGGTCGCTCCAGGCCGCGCCGGTAGTGCCCGTCATATTGCCGATGACGCTGGCCTTGGGGTTGATAAACAGCGCGCCTTGGCGGTAGCCGCATTCAAACTTGCGGATCAAGGGAATGTCCATGCCGCCCACAAAGCCGACTTTGCCGCTCTTACTGGCCATGGCCGCCATGGCGCCGACCAGAAAGCTGCCCTCTTGTTCCTTGAACACCACGGACTGCACATTGGGTGCGTCCACCACCATGTCCACGATTGCAAACTTGAGCTTGGGGAATTCTTTGGCCACCTTCTCGATGCTGGAGGCCTGCGCAAAGCCAATGCCAATGATGGGGCTGGCGCCTTTTTCTGCCATGCGGCGAATCGCCTGCTCGCGCTGGGACTCGTTGCTGATTTCAAACTCCAAAAACTTCTTGCCTGTCTCTTTGCTCCACTTTTGTATGCCGTTGTTGGCGGCTTCGTTGAACGATTTGTCAAACTTGCCGCCCATGTCAAAAATCACGGCGGGTTCGGCCCAGGCCTGCCCGGCGCCTAAGGCGGCACCCAAAGCCACAGACAACAAGCTCAGTTTCAACACATGGACAGTACGCATAAGGTGGTTCCTCAGGTGGTGGATTGGAAAATGGATGGCTGCAGCGGACCTGCCATGGGGGGGCCGAGGCCACTGAAACATTGTGCCCGAGCCGTTGCCGAATGTGCGCGAATCTGCGCGTTTTGGCACCGATAGTTGGGCATGCTGTACGCCCTCCGGCGGCAGGTTCAACAGCACGTTCAACAGGAGATTGAACCACGCGTTCACCCCCCTGGCGCTTCACCTACACTTTGACGCGCTAGCCTGGCATGCCGTGCCAAGGCCCAGCGGGGGCAGGCGTATGCAACAACTCGTTTCATGAGGGCGCGCAGCGCCCTCCATCGACACGTTCTTTTACCTTACAAAGAGGAAACACCCATGGTGCTGGTGGCAGGCTCGGCCAATTTGGACTTTGTGGTGCGCGCACCGCACATCCCCGCACCCGGCGAAACCGTGCTGGGCGGCGCGTTTCAAACCTTTGCCGGGGGCAAGGGCGCCAACCAGGCGCTGGCCTGCGCGCGCGCCGGGGGCGTGGCAACCTACATGCTGCTGGCGCTGGGCGAGGACGCTTTTGCCACGCCCATTGAAGCCTCGCTGCGCAGCGCAGGCGTCAAATTGCACACGGTGCGCCCCAGTGGCGTGCCAACCGGCACGGCCTTTATCTGCGTGGACGACCAGGGCGAAAACGCCATCACCGTGGCGCCTGGCGCCAACGCCTGCCTGCAAGCGCAGCATCTGCCGCCCTTGCAAGGCTTCAGCCACCTGTTGATGCAACTCGAAATTCCGCTGCCCACCGTGGCCACCTATGCGCTGGCGGCGCAGGCGGCGGGCTTGCGGGTGGTGCTCAACGCCGCACCCGCGCAAGCGCTCAGCCCCGCGCTGCTGGCTGCTGTGGACTTGCTGGTGGTCAACGAAGGCGAGTTGCGCACTCTCGCGGGCAGCCAAGGCAGCGTGGCGCAATGCCTGGCGCGCTTGCCCTGCCCCGCCGTGGTGGTGACCCTGGGCGCGCGCGGCTGTGTGGCGCGTGAGGGCGACATATTCCATGCGCAAACCAGCTTTCGCGTACCGGTGGTGGACACCACAGGCGCGGGCGACACGTTTTGCGGCGCGCTGGTGGCTGCGCTGGCAGGCCAACACAGTATGGCCCACGCGCTGCGCCAGGCCAGCGCCGCCGCTGCGCTGGCCTGCACCCAGATGGGTGCGCAAAGCAGCGTGCCCCACGCTGCCGATGTGGCTGCGTTCTTAACCCAAGCCTCGCAAGCGGATGAGGCCGAAGCTTTGCTGGCGCTGCGCCAGTTCGCCGGGCTGCCTTAAGCGCCGTCCAGTCGCACCCTGCCCGACCCCATTCTTTCGCCACCCAATCCCCAATACCCAATTACCCACCATGACCCACCTCTCCCCCCACCGCGTGATTTATGACACCGACCCCGGCGTCGACGACGCCATGGCCCTGTACTACGCGCTGGCCCACCCAGACATCGAGGTGCTGGGCGTCACCACCAGCTTTGGCAATGTGACGGTACAGCAGGCAGCGATAAACGCCCTGTATTTGCTGGCCATTGCCGGGCGCGGCGAGATTGTGGTCACCCAGGGTGTGGCCGCGCCGCTGGTGAAACGTGGCGAGGCGCCGCCGGACCACATCCACGGTGCCGACGGTCTGGGCAACTTGCCGCAGCGACAGGCCACACCCACGCAACTCGATGCGCGCAGCTCGGCGCAGTTCATCGTGGACATGGCGCGCCAGCATCCGGGCGAAATCACCGTGGTGGCCGTCGGCCCCTTGGGCAACCTGGCGATGGCCCTGGCGTTGGAGCCCGAGTTGCCTCGCTTGCTGCGCCAGGTGGTAGTGATGGGCGGCGCGGTGCTGGAGCCGGGCAATGTCTCGCCCGTGGCCGAGGCCAATATCTGGAACGACCCGCACGCCGCCGACATAGTTTTCACCGCAGGGTTCGATCTGACCATGGTGGGCCTGGACGTGACGCACCAGGTGATCTTGCCGGTGAGCCTGTTTGCGCAGATTGCCCAGCACCACCAGCACCCCGCCACCGACACGCTGCACCACGCAGTGGCGTTTTATGCCAATTTTTACAGCGGCTTGTACCCGCATGTAGCCGAGATCCACGGTTGCTTTGGCCACGACGTGCTGGCCTTTGTGGCGCTCACCAACCCCGAACTTTTCAGCACCGAGACGGGCCGCATGCGCGTGGCGGTGGACGGCCTGGCCCAGGGCCAGACCATGCTGCGGCGCAAAAGCATCGCCTACCCGCAGAGCGGCTGGGGCCCGGAGGTGCCTGACACCCAGGTTTGCATCCAGGTGCAAGCGCAGGCCTGCAAAGCGCTGATTGAACGCACCCTGATGAGCGCCTGGCTAGGGGCTTAACGATGCAAACGATGCAGCTACCCGTTTTAGACTTCCACGCCCCTGAGGCCCCGCAGGCGTTTTGCCGCAGCCTGCACGAAACCGGCTTTGCCGTCTTGCGCAACCACCCTTTGCCGCAAAGCCAAGTTGAAGGCATTTACGCCGAGTGGCAAGCGTTTTTTGCCCAAGAAGCCAAGCACGCCTATGCCTTTAACCCGGCCTCGGGCGACGGCTACTTTTCCACCGCCGTGTCAGAGACGGCCAAGGGCGAAAAGCAGCGCGACCTCAAAGAATTTTTTCACGTCTTTCCCTGGGGGCGCTACCCCGCCGAGCTGTCTGGGGCGGCGCGCGACTACTACGCGCAGGCCACCGCCCTGGCCGCCACGCTGCTGGGCTGGGTGCAAGCGCATTCCCCGGCGGATGTGCTGTCGCGTTTTTCCATGCCCCTGCCGCAGATGCTGCAAAACAGCGACCACACCCTTCTGCGCGTGCTCCATTACCCACCCTTGGCAGGCAACGAGGCGCCCCAGGCGGTGCGCGCCGCCGCCCACACCGACATCAACTTGCTCACCTTGCTGCCTGCGGCCACCGCGCCGGGGCTGCAAATCCGTGCTCCAGACGGCAGCTGGATTGACGTGCCCTGCGACTTTGGCCTTTTGATCGTCAACATCGGCGACATGCTGCAAGAAGCCTCGGGCCGCTACTACCCGTCCACCGTGCACCGGGTGCTCAACCCGGCAGGGCCTGAGCGTGCCAAGAGCCGCATCTCCCTGCCGCTGTTTTTGCACCCCCGCCGGGACGTGGTGCTGTCCGAGCGCTACACCGTAGGCAGCTACTTTGATGAACGCATGCGGGAGCTGCGCGCGCTGGACCCCTGAGCTGCGCCCTTGCTTTGCCCGCCCATCGGGGGCAGCATCTGGGAATACCAGGCGTATTTGGCATAAAGAAATAGCAAAAATGTAGTTTTCATTATAAGCGCCAACCCCTAGAGTCTCGGCACTCTCAATAGGGAAGCTTCGCGCTCAAGCCCAGCGCCATCCGTCCATAGATTCACTTACTTCGATTACCGCCCCCGCATGTACCAATACACCGACTTCGACCGCCAGTTTGTCCACGCCCGCGCCGCGCAGTACCGCGACCAGCTCGCCCGCAACCAGGCCGGCACGCTGGGCGACGATGAGTTTCGTCCCCTGCGTCTGCAAAACGGCTGGTATGTGCAGCGCTACGCGCCCATGCTGCGAGTGGCCGTGCCCTATGGCGAACTCAACAGCGCGCAACTGCGCGTGCTAGCGCAAATCGCCCAGGACTTTGACAGCCCCAGCCCCGAGCTGCTAGCCCACGCCCAAAGCACGCAAGACCAAATCGGCAACGGCCCGGCACCCAAGCTGACCACCAACTACGGCCACTTCACCACCCGGCACAACGTACAGTTCAACTGGATTCCGCTGGACAAAAGCGCCGACGTGATGGACTTGCTGGCCAGCGTCAACCTGCACGGCATACAGACCAGCGGTAATTGCATCCGCAACATTACCAGCGACGAGCGCGCAGGCATTGCCACCGACGAGGCGGTGGACCCCCGGCCCTACGCCGAAGTGCTGCGCCAGTGGAGCACGCTGCACCCCGAGTTCGCCTACCTGCCACGCAAGTTCAAGATTGCGATTACCGGCTCGGTAGAAGACCGCGCAGCCATTGCCTGGCACGACGTGGGCCTGCGCGTGCTGCGCAATGCGGCGGGCGAAGTGGGTTTTCAAGTGCTGGTGGGCGGCGGCATGGGGCGCACGCCGGTGATTGCATCCGAGGCGCGGTCTTTCTTGCCTTGGAACCAGATCATCAATTACCTGGAAGCCGTGGTGCGCGTGTACAACGGCTGGGGCCGGCGCGACAACATTTACAAAGCGCGCATCAAGATTTTGGTCAAGGCCGAAGGCCAGCGCTACTTTGACGAAGTGGAAGCCGAGTACCAGCGCATCTTGGCCGACGGCGCCAAACACACGATTCCGCAAGCCGAGCTCGACCGCGTGAGCGCCTGCTTTGTCGCCCCCGGCGTGGACGCCGTGCCCCTGGCAGCCCAAAGTGCTGCCGAGCATGCGCTGAGCGCCCAGGCGCACACCACGCCCGAATTTGGCCGCTGGCTGGCGCAAAACGTGGCCGGCCACAAAAACCCCGGCCTGCGCGCCGTCACCCTGTCCTTTAAACGCCTGGGCCAGGCGCCCGGGGACGCCACCGCAGACCAACTGCGCACCAGCGCTGACCTAGCCGACCGCTTCTCGGCTGGCGAAGCGCGCGTCAACCACGACCAAAACCTGGTCTTGCCGTGGGTGCGGGTGGACCAGCTGATTGAGCTGTGGCAGGCCGCCAAGGCCGCAGGCCTGGCGCGCGCCAATATCCACTTGCTCAGCGACATGATTGCCTGCCCGGGTGGCGACTACTGCGCCCTGGCCAACGCGCGCTCGCTGCCCTTGGCCGCAGCCATTACCGAGCGCTACCAAGACCTCGACGAACTATTTGACCTGGGCGAGATTGACCTGCACATCAGCGGCTGCATCAACTCGTGCGGCCACCACCACAGCGGCCATATTGGAATCTTGGGCGTGGACAAGGACGGCCAAGAGTGGTACCAGGTGACGCTGGGCGGCTCGGACGGCTCGGAGCTGAGCGGCCCGGCCCGTGCGGGCAAGGTGGTCGGCCCCTCGTTTGCAGCCGCCGAGGTGGTGGATGTGATCGAGGCCGTGCTCGACGTCTACAAAGACCAGCGCGACGCGGGCGAAAACTTCATCGACACCCTGCAGCGTCTGGGGCCAGACGCCTTCAAGACCGCCGCCAATGGCGCGCGCTTTGCCACAGCCCGTGTAGCGGCCTGAGCGCCTGCAACCTCTTATTCGGACACCCACCCCCATGGCACTGACCCTGATTACCTCTTCTGACCTGCCCGAGGCCGATGCCCAAGACGGCAGCACCCTGGCGCTGACCAACGACGTAGACGCACAAACCGTGGCGCTGGACGGCATCTCGCACATTACGCTGAATTTTCCCAAGTTCACCGATGGCCGCGCATTCAGCCAAGCCTATGTGCTGCGCCGCCGGGGCTTTGCCGGTGAAATCCAGGCTCGGGGCGACGTGCTGATTGACCAGTTGCTGCAAATGCAGCGCAGCGGATTTAGCAGCGCCGTGCTGCGCGCCGACCAAGACGCCGCCCACGGACAAAAGCTGCTGGGCCACTACAGCCAGTTTTACCAGGGCGACGCCGTGGGCGCACCACGGTTTTTGCAAGCAGCCTAAACACAAAAAACACAGCGCTTTTACAGGGTGGTTTATAGCCACCCGGGCGCTAGCTACGCCCAAACTAGCCAAAACACCTGATTAAACCGATCCATGTTGACCCTCAATCGCACCACCAAGCCCGCCAGCGCCATAGACCGCAACGCCGACGCCAGCCCTGACTTTGCCTACAAACTGGCGCACACCCGCGCCACGCTGCAGGAAGCAGCCCGCGAATTCAGCCCCGCCACCCAAGCCTCCAGCCTGGGGGCCGAAGACGTGGTCATCACCCATCTGATCAACGCCTTGCAGCTCGACATTCCCCTCTTCGTGCTGGAAACCGGCGCTTTGCACAGCGAAACGCTGGCACTGCTGGAGCGTACACAGGCGCATTCACGAGCGCCAGTGCGGGTGTTTCGGCCCGACCACGCGGCCGTGATTGCCTTTGTGCGTAACGAAGGCCAAGACGCGATCTTTAAAAGCCAGGCGCTGCGCAAAACCTGCTGCGACATCCGCAAGATGGAGCCGCTCTCGCGCGCGCTGCAGGGCCAGCGCGCCTGGATTACCGGCCTGCGCCGCGAGCAGTCCAACGCCCGCGCCGAGGTGCCGCTGCTCGATACCAGCAACCCAGACTTGGCTAAGTTCAACCCGCTGGCCGACTGGACTTGGGGCGATGTTTGGCACTACATCGCCGTGCACAAAGTGGACTACAACCCGCTGCACGACCAGTTTTTCCCCAGCGTGGGCTGCGCGCCCTGCACCCGGGCCGTGTCTATGGGCGAAGACTTTCGCGCCGGGCGCTGGTGGTGGGAAACCGCGTCTGCCAAAGAGTGCGGCCTGCACGTCAAAGCCTGAAACACCCTCAATCCACACCAAGGCAACTGCCATGAACGCACCTACCGCCCCCGACCTGCTGGCCCGCGTCAGCAACCAGCACCTGGACGCCCTGGAGGAAGAAACCGTCTTCATCCTGCGCGAGGTGGCCGCCGCTTTTGAGCGCCCCACGTTGCTGTTCTCCGGCGGCAAAGACTCGTTGGTGATGCTGCGCTGCGCCGAAAAAGCCTTTGGCGCCGGGCGACTGCCGTTTCCGCTGCTAATGATCGACACCGGCCACAACTTTTCTGAGGTGACCGACTTTCGCGACCAACGCGCCAAGGAACTCGGCGCCGAGCTGATCGTGCGCAGCGTGGAAGACTCCATGGCACGCGGCACGGTGCGCCTGGCGCACCCCGGCGAGAGCCGCAATGTGCACCAGTCGGTCACGCTGCTCGAGGCCATCGACGAGTTCCGCTTTGACGCCCTGATGGGCGGCGCCCGGCGCGACGAGGAAAAAGCCCGCGCCAAAGAGCGCATCTTCAGCCACCGCGACAGCTTTGGCCAATGGCAGCCCAAAGCACAGCGCCCCGAGCTGTGGACACTGTTCAACACCCGCTTGCAGCCGGGCGAACATTTCCGGGTCTTCCCCATCTCCAACTGGACCGAGCTGGACGTGTGGCAGTACATCGAACGCGAGCAAATCGCCCTGCCTTTGTTGTATTACACGCACCAGCGCGCGGTGGTGGAGCGCAAAGGCCTACTGGTGCCGATAACCCCGCTCACCCCGGCGCAGGACCATGAACAGGTGCAGCTGCGCGACGTGCGCTTTCGCACCGTGGGCGACATCACCTGCACCTGCCCGGTGGCCAGCCTGGCCGCCAGCGCCGCCGAGGTGGTGATCGAGACCCTGGGCGCCGACGTGAGCGAGCGCGGCGCCACCCGCATGGACGACAAAACGTCCGAAGCCTCCATGGAAAAACGCAAGAAAGACGGGTACTTTTAATGACCACCACGCAATTGAACCCCACTGTGTGCGCAGAACTGGACCGCCACGCCGCCCTGAAATTCATCACCTGCGGCTCGGTGGACGATGGCAAAAGCACGCTGATCGGCCGCTTGCTCGTGGACAGCCGCTCAGTACTGCAAGACCAGCTGGAAAACGTGTCCAAAAGCGGTGCGGCCGACCTGGCCCTGTTCACCGACGGCCTGTCGGCCGAGCGCGAACAGGGCATCACCATCGACGTGGCCTACCGCTACTTCGCCACCCCAGCGCGCAAATTCATCATCGGCGACACGCCCGGCCACGAGCAATACACCCGAAATATGGTCACTGCTGCCAGCAGCGCCGACGCGGCCGTGGTGCTGGTAGACGCCACCAAACTCCAATGGAAGAACGCGGGCAAAGACGTGGGCGAAGTCACCTTGCTGCCCCAAACCCGACGCCATACGCTGCTGCTCAAGCTCTTGCGCGTGCCCAGCATTGTGTTTGCCGTTAACAAACTCGACGCCCTGGAGGATCCAGCCCACCCAGGCAACGCCACCGAAGCATTCACCTGCATCCGTGAGGCCCTAGAAAACTTTGCGGCCGAAGCAGGCATCCGCGTCGCGGCCACCATTCCCATCTCGGCCTTGCGAGGCCATAACGTCGTGACCTCCACCCCCGGTTGGTGCGGCTACCACGGCGCCAGCCTGCTGCGCTTGCTCGAACAAATGCCAGTGACGCCAGCGGAACTTGCCTTGCCGCTGGCTTTTCCGGTGCAATGGGTCGAGAAATTTTCCAGCTCGAGCGACACCAGCCAGGGCAGGCGCATTTTTTGGGGCCGCTTGGCCACTGGACGCGCGCAGGTGGGCCACAGCGTCACCGTGTTCCCCAGCGGCAAAACCGCCACGATTGCGCAGGTACTTGACCACGTGCGCCAGCCCGGGGCGGCAAGCGCCAACCACAGCGCGGGCATCGTGCTCGACCGCGAACTTGACGTCTCGCGCGGCGACTGGCTGCTGGCCGACACCGCCGACCTGGCACCCCGCCAAACCATCAGCGGCACCGTGGCCTGGATGGATGATGCTCCCCTGGTGGTGGGCCGCAGCTACTGGGCGCTGCACGGCCACCGCTGGATCAAGGCAAAAGTGCTGCGCATCCACCACTGCTTGGACGTCAACACCCTGGCCCAAACCGACGCCACCGAGCTCGAACCCAACGCCATTGGCCGCATCACCCTGGCCCTGCAGCAGCCCATTGCAGCCCTGGGTTTTGCGCAGTCGCGCGTGCTGGGCGCGTTGATCCTCGTGGACACGGCTACCCACACCACGGCCGGGGCATTGTTGATCGAATAAACTCGGCGGCTCGCGCCCGAGCGACGCTGTCATACCACCGCACCAAATCACCCAATGACCCATACCGTTACCGAAGCCTGCATCAAGTGCAAATACACCGATTGCGTGGACGTGTGTCCCGTAGACTGCTTCCGCGAAGGCCCCAACTTTCTGACGATTGACCCTGACGAGTGCATCGACTGCGCCGTGTGCATCCCCGAGTGCCCGGTCAACGCCATTTATGCCGAAGAAGACGTGCCCCACGACCAGCAGCACATGACCAAGCTCAACGCCGAACTGGCCAAGCTACCCACCTGGAAAAGCATCACCAAGCGCAAAACGCCGCTGCCCGAGGCAGAGGAGTGGAAAGACAAGACGGACAAGCTTTCCGAGTTGATCCGTTAATACGTCGTCTCATTCAACGGTTTTTCGCCGTGGACCGGTCCCACCCTCCTATCGAGACCGACGCGCTCATCATCGGCGCCGGGCCCGTGGGCCTGTTCCAGGTGTTCGAACTCGGCCTGCTGGGAGTGCACGCCCATGTGGTGGACACCCTGCCCTTTGCCGGCGGCCAATGCATTGCGCTCTACGCCGACAAACCGATCTACGACATTCCGGCCATCAAGCGCTGCACCGGTCGCGAGCTGACCGAGCGCCTGCTGGACCAAGCCGATCCCTTCAAACCCACGTTTCACTTCAACCAGACCGTAGACGCACTGGAGCGCCAGGACGACGGCCGCTACGCCCTGGAAACATCGGCGGGCACGCGCTTTGTGGCCAAGACCGTGTTCATTGCGGCCGGCGTAGGCGCCTTTCAGGCCCGCAAGCTCCATGTCGAAGGCCTCGACGCCTTTGAAGGCACGCAAGTGCATTACCGACTGCTGGGCAATGACGCCGTACTTAGACAAGCGGTGGTGGTGCTGGGCGGCGAAGACAGCGCGCTTGAAGCGGCCATCGCCCTGTGCGATTCAGCCGCGCAAAGCGTGACCCTGATCCACCGGCGCGACGTATTCCAGGCTGAAGCCGCCACCCTGGCCGAGGTCAAGGCGCTGCGGGCCTCAGGCCGCTTGCGCTTTGTCCAAGGGCAGATTACCGGTCTGCGCAGCCAGACGCGGCTGCATGGTCTGGTAGTTACTGACAAGGACGGTCAGCAAAACACGGTACCACTGGACCATTTGCTTGTGTTTTTGGGCCTGTCGCCCAAACTCGGGCCCGTCGCGCAATGGGGATTGGACATAGAACGCAAGCAGCTTTGCGTGGATACTGCAACGTTCGCCACCAGCGCCCCCGGCATCTTTGCCGTGGGCGACATCAATACCTATCCGGGCAAGAAAAAGCTTATTTTGTGCGGCTTTCACGAGGCCACCCTGGCCGCTTTTTCCGCTATGGAATTGATCACGCCCAACGAGCGCGTGCAACTGCAATACACCACCACCAGCAGCAAGCTGCACCGCGCCTTGGGCGTGTCAAACTAAGCCGCTTGCATGCGCCTGCTTTTAAGCAGCAACTGCCGCCCCATTGACGCAAGCAGTAATTATCAGCGCCAAGACACCCGAACTTCCACCGTATCACGCAGGCCGAAAGCCCCAAAATTGGGCCTGAAGTTTGCTATACTCATCGGCTTAGAAGCGGCGAAGCGTGTTGGTTCAAACGACAAAAACGCAGCGCCGCTTTACACAGAAACCACCAATATTCCTCGATAGCTCAGTTGGTAGAGCGCCGGACTGTTAATCCGTAGGTCCCTGGTTCGAGCCCAGGTCGAGGAGCCAGACAAAGCCACCGCTAAACCCGGTGGCTTTTTTGTTGTCTATTGCGTCGCGAAGCCGTCAGCACATGGTTTGGTACCGTTAGGGCCGACTCCATGAAAAAGAAGCCCAACGCTGAGGGCTTTGATTAAATCTTCTTTTTCGCAATGAGAAGGTCGGGTGTTCGATTCATCTTTCCGGCACCGTTGAAATCAAATTGCTTAGCCTCGATTCACAATAGCGGGGCTTTTTTTGCTTCTTGTCATCAATCGCTGTGTAATGTCCCCAGGAGTGGTGTAAGTCCATCGCATTGCTTGCGTGCGTAAAATCAATCACCGGGCCCAAGCATTTGGCACCCGGTATTTTTTACCGGCTCCAATCCAAGTGTCCCGAACTGATTCAACTTTTTGGAGCCTTGGGCCATGGAAATTTTTGACTACGACAACATTCTTCTTCTGCCACGCAAATGCCGCGTGGAAAGCCGCTCTGAATGTGATGCCGGTGTAGAACTCGGCACCCGCCGCTTTCGCCTGCCGGTGGTACCGGCCAACATGAAAACCGTGGTGGACGAACCCATCTGCGTCTGGCTGGCGCAAAACGGCTACTTTTACGTGATGCACCGCTTTGACCTGGACAACGTGCGCTTTGCGCGAGACATGGTGGCCAAGGGCTTGTACGTGTCCATCTCGCTGGGCGTCAAAAAGGCCGACTACGACACCGTAGACCAATTCGTCGCCCTGGGCCTGACACCCGACTACATCACCATCGACATCGCCCATGGGCACGCCGACAGCGTGAAAAACATGATCGCCTGCCTAAAAGAAAAGCTGCCCAACAGCTTCATCATCGCGGGCAACGTGGGCACGCCCGAGGCGGTGATTGACCTGGAAAACTGGGGTGCCGATGCCACAAAGGTCGGTATTGGCCCAGGCAAGGTTTGCATCACGAAGCTCAAGACCGGCTTTGGCACGGGCGGTTGGCAGCTCAGCGCGCTCAAGTGGTGTGCGCGGGTGGCCACCAAACCCATCATTGCCGACGGCGGCATCCGCGACCACGGCGACATTGCCAAAAGCATCCGCTTTGGTGCGTCCATGGTGATGATCGGCTCGCTATTTGCCGGCCACGAAGAGTCACCCGGCCAAACCGTCGAAGTGGACGGCAAGCTCTACAAGGAATATTACGGATCGGCCAGCGACTTCAACAAGGGCGAATACAAGCACGTTGAAGGCAAACGCATTCTGGAAGCCATTAAAGGCAAGCTGGCCGACACGCTGGTGGAAATGGAGCAAGACGTGCAAAGTTCGATCAGCTACTCCGGCGGCAAAAAGCTGATGGACATCCGCAAGGTCAACTACGTCACCCTGGGCGGCGACAACGCCGGTGAACATTTGCTGATGTAAGGACGCCACCATGAAAGTCGCTGTACTCGGACTTGGCCTGATGGGCTTGCCCATGGCGCGGCGCTTGTGCCAAGCCGGGCTGGGGGTGCATGTCTGGAACCGTACAGCATCTAAGGTCACGCCGCTGCTAGACCTGGGCGCCAAAGCCTACGCTAGCGCAGCGCAGGCTATTGCGCAAGCCGACCTGACCATCACCATGCTTGAAGATGGCGGCGTGGTCGAGTCCGTGCTGCTCGATCCGCAAAACTTGGCGGCCCTGCGCCGGGGCAGCCTGGTGGTGGACATGTCTTCCATTGCGCCCGCCCAGGCCCGCACCCATGCGCAAGCCCTGCTGGCGGTGGGCGTGCGCTATCTGGACGCGCCGGTCTCAGGCGGGACCCTGGGCGCCGAACAAGGTACGCTGGCCATCATGGCCGGTGGCACCCAAAGCGATTTGGATGAAGCCATGCAAGCACTTGCACATTTGGGACGCGCCACGCTGGTCGGGCCGCACGGCTGCGGCCAACTGGCCAAGCTGGCCAACCAGATGATTGTGGGCATCACCATAGGCGCGGTGGCGGAGGCCTTGCTGTTGTGCGGCAAAGGCGGCGCCGACATGGCAAAGGTCAAAGAGGCGATCACCGGCGGCTTTGCCGACAGCCGTATTCTTCAAGTCCACGGCCAGCGCATGGTGGAGCGCGACTTTGCGCCGCGCGGGCGCATGAGCGTGCAACTCAAGGACATGCGCAACGCCATGACCACGGCGGGCGAACTCGGTTTTGACGCGCCGGTCACCCGCTTACTGGAGCAACTCTATGCCGACGCAAACAAAAACGACCTGTCCGGTTTGGATCAGGCCGCTTTGTTCGTAGAACTGGCCCGCCGCAACGGCATGGCCTGAACTACCAACCCGCTTGCGCGGGATTAGTCTGCGTTGCGCGTGGGACGCTTTTTGGCGTCACGGGGCACAAACACCTTGCCGCCGTTGCCCGGTTTAGCAAAGCTGGTGGGCTTGCCGAAAGCAGGCTTGCGGGCCGCAAAGTCGCCGCGCGGCGCGCTGAAATCACCACGGGGGGCAAAGTCGGCGCGGGGTGCGTCGTTGCGAGGGGCAAAGTCACCACGGGGGGCGACATCGCCACGCTGGGCAAAGTCACCGCGGGGTGGGAAGTTGCCACGCGCAGCCGCGTTGCCTGGGTTGTGGCCAGGGTTATGGCCCGAGTTGAAACGGTCGTTGAAACCGCCCTTGCGCTCGTAGCTAAAGCCTTCGCGCGCAGCGCCGCTGAAATCGCGCGAATTTGTGCCGAAATCTCGGTTACCACCGGCGGGCGCGCGGTCGGCAAAGCCACCGCGGTTGCCACCAAAGCCGCCTTCACGCGAACCGCTGCTGAATTTGCGATCGCGGTCGCCGCCGCCATTGCGCCCACCAAAACCGGCGCTCGGGCGCGATTCGGGCATGCGTTGCTGGGGCTCTAGGCCGGGCACCACTTCGGCTTTGATGGGCTGGCGGGTGTAGGCTTCAATATCGAAAATCTTGCGGCGATCGCGCATTTCGGCAAAGGTGATTGCCAGACCGTCACGTCCAGCGCGGCCTGTGCGGCCAATGCGGTGGGTGTAATCCTCGGCCTTCATCGGCAAGCCGAAGTTAAACACGTGGGTAATTGTGGGCACGTCAATACCGCGCGCAGCCACGTCGGTGGCCACCAAGATTTGCACATGGCCCTGGCGCAGCGCCATCAGGCGGCGATTGCGCAGGCCCTGGCTCAGTGCGCCGTGCAAGGCCACGGCATCAAAACCGTCTTGTTGCAAGTCGTTGGCCAAACCGTCGCATTCGATTTGTGTGCTGGCAAAAACGATGGCCTGGTTGATGCCAGTGTCGCGCAACCAGTGGTCGAGCAGCTTGCGCTTGTGCTGGGCGTTGTCGGCCCAAAACAGTACTTGCTTGATATTGGCGTGCTTTTCTTGCGGGTTGTCGATGGTGATGCGCTGGGGTTCGCGCATCACGCGCGCAGCGAGTTGCTGAATACGCGGCGCAAACGTGGCGCTAAACATCATGGTTTGCTTGCGATCAATCGTGAGTTGGTTGATCTCGGCCAGATCGTCTGAGAAACCCAGGTCCAGCATGCGGTCGGCTTCATCAACCACCAAGAACTGCACTTGGTCGAGCTTGATCTGCATCGAACGCTGCAAGTCCAGCAAACGACCGGGGGTTGCAACGACCAGATTGGCGTTTTGCAGCTTGGCGATTTGCAATTGGTAAGGCATGCCACCGACGATGTTGGCAACGCGCAGGCCGCGGCAATGCTGCACCAGGTCAATCGCGTCGTGCGCGACTTGCTGCGCGAGTTCGCGGGTGGGGCAAACGATCAGGGCGCCGGGAGTGGGCGTCTTGAAATTGCGGGGGTTGGTCGGGTCTTTGCGCTTGGCGCGCTTCGGGGCGGCTTCGCCTTTGGCAGCAGCTTCGGCCACCGCGTCTTCGTATTCCAGGCGCTCGGCTTCTTCGGCGTCTGCCACCTGCTTGAGCAAGGTGTGCAAGACCGGCAGCAAGAAGGCCGCAGTCTTTCCGCTCCCGGTCTGGCTGGAAACCATCAGGTCAATGAACGTGGCCGCTTTGGCACTGGAGGCGGCCGCAGGCAATGCCAGTGGAATGACCTTCAATTGCACGGCTGTGGGCTGGGTGTAACCCAGGTCTTTGCAGGCTTGCACTAGCTCAGGGGCCAAAGCGAGTTCTACAAAGCCGTTGGGCACTTCGGGGTCTTGCACCGCGTTCTCAACGAGCTCTGCAGACGCCATTTCCACGTCAGTGGAGGCGATGGTAAGGTTTTCAACAGGCGCGTATTCGCCCGTTACTTCAAAAGTATCAGTCATTTTTTCTCACACGCGAACACCACCCGGCAGGTGGGCGTTCCGTCAATGGTTAAAAAACATCAACCATCAAACGGAACCTGCTCTGACTCTGAAAAGAGTTCAATCAGCGCTGGGGGCCCATGTCGTGGGGCCTGGTGAATGAAGGGAGATGTACAAAATCGCTGGCCGTACTCAAGCGTCGTTCCAGCGAAGTGATGAATTATGGCACGTATTCGGGTTATTACCTAATTTTTGTGACAAATGAGAATTTCACAGCTTCAAAAAGTGGGTGCGGTAGTGCTCAAGTTCGTCAATCGACTCGTGCACGTCGGCCAGCGCCGTGTGGCGCTGCTGCTTCTTGAATGACGCATACACCTCGGGTCGCCAGCGCCGGCTTAACTCTTTGAGCGTGCTCACGTCGAGGTTGCGATAGTGGAAAAACGCCTCGAGCTTGGGCATGTATTCCACCAAAAAGCGCCGATCCTGCCCAATGGTGTTGCCGCACATGGGCGAGGCGCCTGCTGGCAGAAAACGCGCCAAAAACGCGAGCAGCTCGGTTTGCGCCTGGTCCTCAGTGGTGGTGGACACGCGCACCTTGTCAATCAAGCCGCTTTTGCCGTGCGTGCCCTTGTTCCATGCGTCCATCTTATCGAGCTGCGCGTCAGACTGGTGGATCACAAACACAGGACCTTCGGTGCGGTTTTCAAGATTCGGACCGGTAACCACCACGGCGATTTCGATGAGGCGGTCTTGCATTGGGATCAAGCCCGTCATCTCGCAATCGAGCCAGACGAGATTCTTATCGGATTTGGGTAAAGAGGTGCTGTTTTCAGACATGCGTGGATTGTCGCCGATGGCCTAAACTCAAGGTCATGCCAGAACCCATTTCCAATCCCTCGAACCTGCTCACCTTTGCCTTTGCTGCGGCGTTGATGTGTAGCCTGGCCCTTAAATTTTGGCTGGCCACGCGTCAGGTCCGCCACGTAGTGCAACACCGTGACGAAATGCCTGCGGCATTCGCCAGCCGCATCCCGCTAGCAGCGCACCAAAAAGCGGCGGATTACACCGTGGCTAAGACCCGGCTTAGCATGCTGGAAGTGGCCTGGGGCGTGGCTGTGGCGCTGGGCTGGACGCTTTTGGGCGGCCTGAGCGCCTTGAACGAATTCGTGGCGCAGCAATGGGGCCCGGGGCTGGTGTCGCAAGCCGCACTGATGGGCCTTTTTGTCGCCATCAACGTGGTGGTCGACATTCCATTTAGCCTGTACGGCACCTTTGTTATCGAAAAAGCCTTCGGCTTTAACAAGACAACGCCGGTGCTCTGGCTGCAAGACCTGGCCAAGTCCGTGGTGCTGGGGCTACTCATTGGGGCACCGCTCTTGCTGCTGGTGCTTTGGCTCATGGGCGCGGCGGGCCCCGCGTGGTGGCTGTGGATCTGGGGTGTGTGGATGGGTTTTAACGTGCTGGCCATGCTGGTCTACCCGACCTGGATTGCACCCTGGTTCAACAAATTCCAGCCGCTCGAAGATGTCACCCTTGCCACGCGCGTGCAGGCCTTGATGAAGCGCTGCGGTTTTCAGGCCCAAGGCTTTTACGTAATGGACGGCAGCAAGCGCAGCGCCCACGCCAACGCTTATTTCACTGGCTTTGGCGCTTCCAAGCGCGTGGTGTTTTACGACACCCTGCTTGCGCGCCTGAACGCCGACGAGGTGGACGCGGTGCTGGCCCACGAGCTGGGACATTTCGCCCACCGCCACATCCTCAAACGCGTGTTCTCATTGTTCGCATTGAGCCTGCTGGGCTTTGCGCTCTTGGGATGGTTGTGCACGCAGGTGTGGTTTTACACCGGGCTGGGCGTGCTACCTAATTTTGGAGGTGCCAATGACGCGCTGGCGCTGCTTTTGTTCCTGCTAGCTTTGCCGCCATTTACCGCCTTCATCGGCCCGGTTTTTTCATGGATTTCGCGCCGCCATGAGTTTGAAGCAGACGCCTATGCAGTACAAAAATCTAGTGGTGCGCACTTGTCGTCGGCGCTGCTCAAACTCTACGAGGACAACGCCGCCACGCTCACGCCTGACCCTTGGTATGTGCGCTTTTACTACTCGCATCCGCCCGCCATGCAGCGCCTGAGCCGAATAGCACACCAAGGCGAAGCAGCATGACGGTCGGTTCAACCCGCCCCGTGCGCAGCGCCCTGACGGCGCCTCAAATTGTGGCCAAGCTGGCGCAATTGCAAGACTGGCGTCTGAGTGGTGACGGCACCGAGATAGCCATTGAAAAAACCTACGCATTCAAGAGCTATTTGCAAACCATGGCCTTTGTCAACGCAGTGGCCTTTTTGGCCGAGCAAAACGACCATCATCCAGAAATTTTGGTGAACTACAAAACCTGCAAGGTGTGCTGGCGTACCCACGACGTGCGGGGCATCTCGCACAGCGACTTTGAATGCGCGCTCAAGGTGGACGCGCTCTTGGATAAAGACACCGCGATCGGGCCACACATTGGCTGACGCCGCAGGGCTGCACCCCGGACTGGTGATTGCCGGCCACGGTCGCCATGTCTGGGTGGAAACGCCCGATGGGCGCAAAGTCATCTGTCACCCGCGTGGTAAAAAAAGCCAAACCGTGGTGGGCGACCGCGTGCTGTGGCAAAGCACGCAAGACGAAGGAACGATTGAAAAAGTCTTGCCCCGCAAAAACCTGCTTTACAGGCAAGACGAAATCCGTACCAAATCCTTTGCGTCCAATCTGGACCAGGTGGTGATTTTGCTGGGCGCAGAGCCCGAGTTTTCTGAGAGCCAGCTCTCGCGGGCGCTGATTGCAGCTGAGGCCGAAAAAATCCGACCCATCATTGTGCTCAACAAGCGCGACCTTACGCCTTTGTTTGACCGGTCGTGGCTACGACTGGCGCCCTACCGCGCCATGGGCTACGTGGTGCTGGCCACCGCGTTCAAGCCGCGCGTGCCCTGCGCCGATGGCGACGCGCAGCCGCAAGCCACGGACAACGAGGAACTCGCCCTCGCTTTGGAAGGTAAAACCAACCTGATTTTGGGTCCTTCGGGCGCAGGTAAAAGCACACTCATCAACCGCTGGGTGCCCCAAGCCCAAGTGCTGACGCAAGAAATTTCCACAGCACTCAATTCCGGCAAACACACCACCACCAGTACCACGCTGTACTGGATGGACGCAGCCAAAACAACCGCGCTGATTGACTCTCCGGGGTTCCAGGAATTCGGGCTGCATCACATTGCGCCCATGCAGTTGGCGCATTTGATGCCTGATATTGCCGCGCAATCCACTGCCTGCAAGTTCTACAACTGCAGCCATTTGCACGAGCCGGGCTGTGGGGTTTTTAATGCCGTCCAAGGCAAGATGGCGGACGTAGAGATCAGCCCCACGCGCTACAAGATCTACGGCGACCTATTTGCCGAACTCTCGCAAACGCGTTACTAGGGAGTAAGGACAAGAACCAGTCGGCGTCAGCCCAATAGGCGCGCCAGTGAGAGCAGGACCAAAATCACCATCCACATCACCACAGTGCGCCACACCAGGCCCACGACGGCGCGCAAATGGGCGGTTTGCGCCATGGGCGCCCCGCCCTGCAGGTCGTCAGGCGCGAGCTGGACGTTCAGCGCGCCGGCCGTGGCCGCAAGCACGATGCCGTCGTTGTCGCCAGGTCGCATCAGCTCGTATTTGCGCCACCGGTCAATCGCTTCTTCAAAACTACCCACAAAGGCGAATCCAAGCGCGGTAATGCGCGCTGGTATCCAGTCGATCAAGTTCCAGGCCTGCATAACTGTGCGACGCAAGGCCGAACTCAGAAGCAAACTGGTCGATGTCGGGGTGCGTTGAACCACCACCGAAAAGTATTCGGCCAAGCGGTACGTGATAGCCCCTGCAGGCCCCAAACCAAACGCTGACAATAAGGAATACCAGGCAAACACGCCAAAAACATAGCGATGGGCGCTCAGCATCGAATGCGCAATCACCTGGCGAACGATCTCGCTACGCGGCAAATCACTGGAGTCGATGCGCATCCACTGCGCCAACAACTTGCGCGCCGTCTCCTCGTCACCGTCTTCCAGGGCATCGCGGATGGCGGTGAAATGGTGGCTGAATTGCCGAAAACCCAGCGTCCAGTAGAGCACCGCAACATTCCAGGCCAGCGCTGCCAGCCAGCCCAAAGAAAACCAAAGCGCCCAGTGCACGGCAGCGCTCAGAACCACAGGAAATAACACCGCCACAGACCAGCAGAGCCAGCCGTGGCGCGTTTGGCCGGTATCAACATGGCGAACCACCCAAATCACCCAGCTGCGCACCCGTCCATGAACCACATTGACGGGTTTGAGCGGACGCGCCTGCTCAATTAAAAGAGCAAAGAGAATAGAGAGAAAACTCATGGTTGAGCATCATAGCGACGACGCGCAGACAGAAGCTCAGCGCCTGCTGTCAAAGCGACAGGAACTGATATAGATTACGCAGCATGCCTGCGGTTGCGCCCCAGATATAGCGCTCGTGCAGCCCATCGTGGTAGGGCATTGACAACCAGTGGCGCGTGCCCGAAGGCGTAGGCCATTGGTGGCGCCGGTGGTGCCTTGGATTCATCAAAAAATCCAGCGGCACCTCAAAAATGCTTTCCACTTCAAAGGCATTGGCCGCCAACACAAATTGAGGATCAAGCAATGCGACCACTGGCGTAATCACAAACTGGCTGCCCGTGGTGTACCTGGGCAAGGCGCCGATCACCTGAACGAACTCCGCAGACAGCCCAACCTCTTCTTGCGCCTCTCGCAGCGCCGTGGCCACAGGCCCTGCATCGTCCGGGTCGGCCTTGCCACCGGGAAACGCCACCTGGCCTGAGTGGCTGGACAAATGTGCTGTTCTTTGGGTCAGCAGCACGGTGGGGCGTTCGCGCATAACCAAGCCGATCAAGACCGAGGCTTGGGTCAGGCTTCGGTCCGACATGCGCGGCTCATGGCGAAACTCCGGCAGCCAGTCGGCGGCCTGTGAAAAGCGATGAACCAGCGCCTTATGCGTCAGCCGATCAGGCGCCACCGGCGGCAAACCGGCAGCGTCCGCCTGAAAAGGCACCTTGCGGGGGTCAAAATTTACCGGGAGGGTCATTCGGGAGGGGCTCCCACGTAAGTGCATTTGTGTATTTTGAGTGCAAAAAAACCGCCGCAGCTTGCGCCAGGGCGGTTTTTGAAATCGCAAACTGGGCTTAAGCCGCAGTCTTCTTGGCTGGCAGCTTTTCCTTGATACGTGCCGACTTGCCGCTGCGGTCGCGCAAGTAGTACAGCTTGGCGCGGCGGACATCACCACGGCGCTTGACTTCAATGCCAGCGATCAGGGGGCTGTAGGTCTGGAACGTACGCTCCACGCCTTCGCCGCTGGAGATCTTTCGGACGATAAAGCCGCTGTTGAGGCCTCGATTGCGCTTGGCAATCACAACCCCTTCGTAGGCCTGCACGCGCTTGCGTGTACCTTCAACGACGTTCACGCTGACGATGACAGTGTCACCAGGAGCGAAATCAGGAATGGTTTTACCCAAACGCGCGATTTCTTCTTGTTCCAGAATTTGGATGAGGTTCATAGCTTCTTTCGTGATCTTGCGTGCGCCGGCGCCAACCATTGGCACCATTTCTTCTGAGCAGAATTGCTGAGCGTTATTTGGCCAGGCAGAGGATCGGTTAGACTGCCATTGTAGCAATTCTGGCCAACAGGGCTTCATCTTTGTCCGTCAGCTTGCCCGCTGCGCGCGCCGCGGCTACCAAGTCGGGGCGGTGGCGGGCTGTAAGCCGCAGCTGCTGATCCCGGCGCCAGCGCGCAATATGGATGTGGTGGCCTGACAACAATACCTCTGGCACGCCTTGCCCAGCCCACTCTTCGGGCCGGGTGTAATGCGGGCAATCCAAGAGGCCATCGAGCGCCGGGTTGAAGCTGTCGAAGTGATGGCTATCGGCATCGCCCAACACGTCAGGCTGCAGGCGCGCCACGGCGTCAAGCAGCACCATGGCAGGCAACTCGCCGCCCGAGAGCACAAAGTCGCCGATACTAATTTGCACATCTACATGGGCGTCGATAAAGCGCTGGTCCACGCCTTCGTAACGACCGCAAATGAGAACGGCGCCATCGCCATCTGCCCATTCCTGCACCAAGGCGTGGTCTAGTCGCTGGCCGATCGGCGAAAAAAGGACAACTTTGGCCTGGTGCCCGCGCTCGGCGGCAATGACGTCGAGCGTCTTTTCCAGCGGTTCGGCCATCATCACCATGCCAGGGCCGCCACCAAAGGGGCGGTCGTCCACGCGGCGGTAGTTGCCGCTGGATACATCACGCGGATTAAAAAGATGCACATCGACTGCCCCAGAACCAAAAGCGCGCCGAGTGACACCCGTGGTCAAAAACGGGGCGAAAAGCTCAGGAAACAGAGTGACTACGTCAAAGCGCATGGCTTGGGCGCTCAGTAATCGAGTTGCCAATCGACGCGAATGCGCCGCGCCTTCAGGTCCACGTCGTCAACAAAGGCGGAGACGAAGGGAATCATGCGTTCCTGCAGCTTGCCGTCTTGCGTATAGTCCAACACCAGCACAGTTTGGGGACCGGTGGACAACAACTCGCGCACCGTGCCCATAGCCTCGTCAGCACGGTTAACCACATCTAAACCAATCAGGTCGACCCAATAATACTCATCGCTGCTTGCGGTGGGAAAGCTGGAGCGGGCGACAAAAATACGGGCACCGCGTAGAGCCTCTGCGGAGGTACGGTCAAGCACGTCGTGGGCGCATGCAACCACGGTGTCGGAATGTTCTTTGGCTTCTTTTACGGCGAGACGCGCTACACCCTCAAAGGTTTTTAAACCCCGCTCGGTTGGTAAAAGAAACCAGCGTTTCGATGAGAAAAGTGCCTCAGGCTCAGGGCTGAAGGAGATCACCTTGAACCAGCCCTTGACGCCCCAGGCGTCTGCAATTCTTCCGACTTCGATGGCGTCTGCTGGGAGTTCAGCAGCTTCGAGTCCGGCGATCATGCGTTGGGGCGATAAAAAGGGCGCTCGGACGACGGTTTCGCCCTAACGCCCAGTTTTGGCTTAGGCCGCTGGAGCAGCAGCGGTGTGTGCAGCTTGGTTGATCAAACGTTCCACGGTCGGAGAAGCTTGGGCGCCAACGCCCTTCCAGTAGCTCAGGCGGTCTTGGGCAATTCGGATGCGCTCTTCATTGGCAGTGGCGATCGGGTTGTAAAAACCGATGCGCTCAATGAAGCGGCCATCACGGCGAGTACGCTTGTCTGCAACGACAATGCTGAAAAACGGGCGGGCTTTAGCACCACCACGAGCGAGTCGAATGACGACCATGATTGTTCCTTTGGGTGGCTGAAATTGATTTCAACCATAAAATTCAGAGTTGAGACACGCAACTGGCCACCCGGCCAGCGACACTCAGAATAGCCTTCCATTATATCTTTTTCCCAAACCATGCCCCTGATTCGCTCCAGCAACGACCACGACCTGCCCGCAATCACGGCGATTTACCAACACCATGTGCTCACCGGCACCGGTACTTTTGAAATTACCCCTCCCACGCTGGACGATATGCGCTCGCGCCGGGCCGATGTTTTATCCAGAGGTCTGCCCTTCCTTGTACTGGAAAACGAGGGGCAAGTGCTGGGCTTTTGCTACTGCAACTGGTTCAAGCCGCGTCCAGCCTACCGCTTCTCAGCCGAAGATTCGATCTACCTCGACCCGCAAGCCGCTGGAAAAGGCTGGGGACGGTTGCTGCTTGGCGAGTTGGTCGCCAGCGCGCAGCGGGCCGGCATTCGCAAACTGATTGCCGTGATTGGCGACTCGCAGAACCACGCGTCCATTGGGCTGCACGCAGCGCTGGGGTTTCAGCACGTGGGTGTTTTGAGCGACTGCGGCTGGAAGTTTGACCGTTGGCTCGACGTGGTGCTGATGGAATGCGCTCTTGGCGCTGGCAGCGCTCTGCCTGCGCCACAATCGGCGGTATGAAAAACAAAACTATTGCCGTCTGGGCCACCCTAGTCACCGGCACGCTGGGCTTGCAGCGCATCTACCTGACCGGCCGCTACGACGCCTGGGCCGGGCTGACCCTGGCACCAACCTTACTCGGACTGTACGGAGTGCAGCGTGCGCGCAACCTGGGCCTGGACGACACGCTGAGCTGGATACTGATTCCCTTGCTTGGCTTTGCATTTGCCGCTTGCGCAGTTGCGTCTTTGCGCTACGGCCTGATGGATGCGCCCACCTGGAACCGCAGCTTTAACCCGGGAGCGGACGAAGACAATAGCGCCGGCCAGACCGGCTGGTTCACCGTCATCGGCCTGGCAAGTTCTTTGTTTATCGGCGCCACAGTATTGATTTCGACGCTGGCATTCAGCTTTCAGCGGTATTTTGAATTTACCGCGTGAAATTACGTGTCGTAATCTTCGGGGCGAGCACCCCACAAAAAACAAAAAGCCCTCGCGCGTTTGCCAAGGGCTTTTTGTATTTCGGGGCTGCGCCCTTATCGCGCGGCCAGACCCGCAACGTTTTAGGCCAGACGTGTGGCGCGCAGCTTGACCGAAAACTCGCGCAGCGTGGCGATGCCGCTGTCTTCTGCGCGGTGGCACCAGGCGGCCAGATCAACGGTGAGCTGCTCACGAGACACGGCGGTGTTGAGCCACAACTGGCGCAGCTCTTCGCGCATGGTGACCAATTTGTCCACAACCGGAGACGCCACGCGGGCCAGCGCCAGTTCAGGTATGGCCGAGGCTGGAACCTTTTCCGAATCACGGTGCGCCCATTGTTTGGCGGCCTTGATAGCGGCGGAGTCCGCGCTACGCGCTTTCATGGCTGCGAGCTCGGTGTTAACTGTCAGCTGCATTTGCTTGGCGTAACCGGCCATGATCTCGTAGCGGTTGGCAATCAGGGCTTCCAGGGTTTTCTCGTCTGCCACGGGGCGGATGTCTCCATAAGTCGCCTTGGGTGGCGTCTTTTTCACGCGGGCCAGGCCGGCCACTTGCATCAGGCTGATGTACATCCAGCCAATGTCGAACTCGTAGGGCTTGACCGACAGTTTGGCCGATGTGGGATAGGTGTGGTGGTTGTTATGCAACTCTTCACCGGCAATGAAGATGCCCCAGGGCGAAATATTGGTACTTGCGTCAGGCGCCTCGAAATTGCGGTAACCCCAGTAGTGCGCCGCACCGTTGATGATGCCCGCTGCCATCATGGGCGTCCATGCCATTTGCACCGCCCAGACCGACAGGCCGGCCGCGCCAAAGAGGAACAAGTTGACCACCAACATCAGGCCCACGCCTTGCCAGGAAAAGCGGGTGTATAGATTGCGCTCGATCCAATCGTCGGGGGTGCCGTGACCGTAGCGGGCAAGGGTCTCTTTATTTCTGGACTCAGCGCGGTACAACTCGGCACCTTGCAGGAGCACGGTGCGAATGCCATAAATATGGGGACTGTGCGGATCGTCAGGCTGCTCGCACTTAGCGTGGTGCTTGCGGTGGATAGACGCCCACTCCTTCGTCACCTGCCCGGTTGTCAACCACAGCCAGAACCGGAAAAAGTGCGATGCAATGGGGTGCAAATCCAAGGCGCGGTGCGCTTGGTGGCGATGCAAAAAAACCGTGACGCTAATCATGGTGACATGGGTCGCACCCAGCGTAAACAAAACAATTTGCCACCAGCTCCACGCCAGGGCTCCATGGGCCAACCACTCCAGAACCGCGTTAAACACGACCGAATCAGGCAACAGCATAGGTATTGAATCTCTTTATAGTAAAAGTAAGAAAACCGGAACAATCAATGTTTATGGGCGCTGGGACACGGTTTGATGCGCACCATTGTAAAAGTCTGACGAAGTTTTGGCTATCAAATTTTGTGTTTTTGGCGTAATGACTCCCAACTTCGGGCAAGTTTGCTACTTCTTTTGCCAAATCGCAGCAAAAAATCCATCGGTTGCATGGCGCTGCGGCCACAGGCGCAGGTACTGCTGGCCGCTCTGGCTGCCGGTGCACAGGCTGGCAGCGTCGGCGACCTTTAGGCCGGCGAGTACTTCGCCGGTCACCATCGGTTCGAAATCGGGGTTTGCCTCAGAAAACGCCGCTGCAATGGCTTCGTTTTCTTGGGGCAACACGCTGCAGGTCGCGTAGACCAAACGCCCGCCAGATTTGAGCAGGCGCGAGGCACTTTGCAAAATCGCCGCCTGCTTGACGGCCATTTCGTCCACTGCCTGCGGGCTTTGGCGCCACTTCAGGTCTGGGTTACGCCGCAGCGTGCCAAGGCCGGTACAGGGCGCGTCCACCAGCACGCGGTCGATTTTTCCGGACAAGCGCTTTACCCGTTCGTCTCGCTCATGGGCAATAGCCGCCGGGTGCACATTGGACAGGCCGCTGCGCGCCATGCGTGGCTTGAAGGAGTCGAGCCGGTGCGCTGACGTATCAAACGCGTAGAGCCGTCCGGTGCTGCGCATGGAGGCACCAATGGCCAAGGTCTTGCCGCCCGCGCCGGCGCAAAAGTCCACCACCATCTCGCCACGCTTTGCGTCGAGCAGAAGTGCGAGCAACTGCGAGCCCTCATCCTGCACCTCAAATTCACCGCGCAAAAAGCCTTCGCTCTTATTGAGCGCTGGTTTGCCGGCAATGCGCAGACCCCAGGGGGAATACGGCGTAAGAACCGCCTTGATACCGGCCTTGGCCAGCTCTTTTTGCACGTCGGCGCGTTTTGCCTTGAAGTCGTTGACCCGCAAATCGAGTCCGGCGCCGCGGTTGAGCTGCTCCACCAGAGGCCAGAACTCGTCGCCCAACTGGTCTTTAAGTGGCTGTACCAGCCACTCGGGAAGGTTGTGGCGATGGCGCTCCATCAGGTCAGCCGGAGTGACTTTTTCGCAAGCGTCAAGCCAGTTGGTTTCTTGCTCTGTCAGGGCGCTTCGCAAAAAGTCACCGGGGCCGTAAAAACCCAGAATCGCCAAGCGCCGCTCTTTGGGGCCGCTGCCCGATGGCGCCAAGTGGTCAAATAGCAGCTTCTTGCGCAAAACGGTATAAACCGTCTCGGCAAGCGTAGCGCGCTCGCGGGGGCCGAGGCCCCGATTTTCACGGAAAAAACGAGAAACAATCGCGTCAGCAGGATGGTCAAATTTAAGTGTGAGCCGGACCAACTCGGCGCAGGCTTCTAATATAGCTTTTGGATGCATAAGCAAGCATTGTCCCATGAGCGAAGAAAACCTCCCCCCATTAATCAGCACACCACCCGGTTTGTACCGCCATTACAAGGGCGGGATGTACCGCGTCGAGGGCACCGTGCGCCACAGCGAAAGCCTAGAACCCATGACGCTGTACCGCGCCCTTTATGGCGAACAAGGCCTGTGGGTGCGCCCGGCGGCTATGTTTGGCGAGACCGTTGACATTGACGGCAGTTTGCAGCCCCGGTTCCAAAAAATCGACGCCCTGCCCCAGATGCCACAAGCCGCTGATCGGGCCTAAGCGCGCGCTTGTGCCGCAAGCCAGTTGCGAATGGCGCGCGGGTAGATGATGTGTTCGGTGGCCAAGATCCGCGCGGCCAAAGTTTGCTCAGTGTCACCGGGGAAAACGGGCACCACCGACTGCTCCAGAATCGCTCCAGCATCAAGCTCCGCGCTGACCTGGTGCACTGTGGCGCCGGCATATTTGCAGCCCGCATCAATGGCGCGCTGGTGCGTGTGCAAGCCGGTGAAGGCCGGCAGCAGTGAAGGATGGATATTGAGCAGCCTTCCTGCGTGCTGCACCACAAAGCCCGGCGTCAAAATCCGCATAAACCCGGCCAACACCACCAAGGCCGGTCGGGCCGGCTGGTCGTAGTGGGCAATGCTTGCGGCGAGCGCCTGTTCAAAGTCCGCGCGGCTGGCGTAGGCACTGTGGTCTAGGACCTCGGTGGAAATGTCCTGCTCGCGGGCTAGGCGCAGCCCCCCGGCGTCCGCCTTGTTGCTGATGACGGCCATCACCTGGGCGCCAAAATGCGTGTCCCAGGCGTCTTTTTTCGCGGAGCGCACGATGGCTGCCATGTTGGAGCCACCGCCCGAGATCAGAATGACGATGGATTGGGGCAAGGGTTCGGGCTTGTTTTGCATACAGGCGGCATTATCGCAAGCGCCCTCCCCGGCAATAAGTCCCTCCCATCTGGAAGAAATGTCGCACGTCGGACAAATAAAAAAGAACGGTCGTGCTAAAAACGGTTCAGTTCGCCTTGGACCTCAACCGTATTGACTAATTGGAGCGCCCGCTATGGATTTGGCATTTACCCCTGAAGAACAAAATTTTCGCGAAGAAATTCGTGGCTGGGTTCACGAACACCTGCCCGCCGACATCTCGCACAAGGTCCACAACGCCCTGCAATTGACACGCGAAGACATGCAGCGTTGGGGCAAAATTTTGGGTAAAAAGGGCTGGCTGGGCCACGCCTGGCCCACAGCGTTTGGCGGCCCGGGCTGGAGCGCGACGGAAAAACACCTGTTTGAAGAAGAATGCGCCCTGGCTGGCGCCCCGCGCGTGGTGCCCTTTGGCCCGGTGATGGTGGCGCCTGTGATCATGGCCTTTGGCAATACCGAGCAGCAGCAGCGCTTTTTGCCCGGCATAGCCAGCGGCGAAGTCTGGTGGAGCCAGGGCTACAGCGAACCCGGCTCCGGCTCGGACCTGGCCTCGCTCAAAACCAAGGCCGAACGCGTGGGCGACAAATACATCGTCAACGGGCAAAAAACCTGGACCACACTGGGCCAGTATGGCGAATGGATTTTTTGCCTGGTGCGCACCAGCAATGAAGGCAAACCCCAAACCGGCATCAGCTTTTTGCTGATCGACATGAAATCGCCCGGCGTCACCGTGCGCCCCATCATCTTGCTCGACGGCAGCGCCGAAGTGAACGAAGTCTTTTTTGACAACGTGGAAGTGCCGGCCAACAACCTCATTGGCGAAGAAAACAAGGGCTGGAACTACGCCAAATACCTGCTGGCCCACGAGCGCACCAACATTGCCGATGTGAACCGCGCCAAGCGCGAACTCGAGCGCCTCAAGCGTATTGCCAAGGCTGAAGGCGTGCTCGACGACAGCCGCTTCCGCGACGAAATCGCCAAGCTCGAAGTCGATGTGATTGCCCTGGAAATGATGGTCTTGCGCGTGCTCGCCGGCGAAAAAGCCGGCAAGCAAACCATGGACATTGCCAGCTTGCTCAAGATTCGCGGCAGCGAGATTCAGCAGCGCTACAGCGAGCTGATGATGCTCGCCGCTGGTCCCTTTGCCCTGCCCCTGATCCGCGAGGCCATGGAGGCCGGCTGGCAAGGCGACTCGGTGGGCCACGCCCATTGCGCGCCGCTGGCTTCGACCTATTTCAATATGCGCAAGACCACGATTTACGGCGGCAGCAATGAAGTGCAGCGCAACATCGTCTCGCAATTCGTGCTTGGCTGAGCGTATCGCGCTCCTGACAGCAAACCCACATCAAGGACAAGACTATGGATTTCGATTTTTCTGACGACCAGGAACAACTGCGCGACGCGGTACGCAAATGGGTGGACAAGGGCTACAGCTTTGACCGCCGCCGTGCCACTGAAAAAGCCGGCGGCTTCGACCGCGCTGCCTGGAACGAACTGGCCGAACTCGGCCTGTGTGGCCTCTACATCCCTGAAGACGGCGGCGGCCTGGGCATGGGCCCGGTCGAAGGCATGGTGGTGATGGAAGAGCTCGGGCGCGGCATCGTGCTTGAACCGCTCAGCCAGGCGCTGATTGCCGGTGCCGTGATCGCGAACTACGCCGATGCCTCCACCAAAGCCACCTGGCTTCCCCGCATCAGCAGCGGCGAAGCGCTGGTCGTGCTGGCCTACCAGGAGCGCGGCGCGCGCTATGCGCTCGACGTCTGCAAAACCACAGCCATTGCCGTGGCTGGCGGCTACCAGTTGCAGGGCCAAAAAAGCCTGGTGGCTGCGGGCGACCAGGCCGACGCCTTTTTGGTGAGCGCCCAACTCGGCGCCAAGATCGCCTTGTTTTTGGTGGAACGCGCCAATAGCGGAGTAAGTTGCCAGGGCTACGGCACACAAGACGGTAGCCGCGCCGCTGAATTGCATTTCGACCACGCCAGCGCAAGCCTGATGACTTTAGAGGGCCTAAGCGCGCTGGAGCATGCGGTGGACATCGGCATTGCCGCCACCTGCGCCGAAGCCGTGGGCGTGATGGACAAAGCCATGACCGTAACCGCCGAATACCTAATGACGCGCAAGCAGTTCGGCGCTGTGATTGGCAGCTTCCAGGCCCTGCGTCACCGCGCTGCCGACATGAAGATGCAATTGGAGCTGGCACGCTCCATGAGTTTTTACGCCAGCCTCAAGCTCAACGCCCCCGCGCCAGAGCGCCGCGCGGCAATGGCCCGCGCCAAGTACCAACTCGGCGCGTCCATGCGCTTTGTCGGCCAGCAAGCGGTGCAACTGCACGGCGGCATTGGTGTGACCAACGAGTACATCGTCAGCCATTACTTTAAGAAGCTCACGCAGATGGAAATGAGCTTTGGCGACAGCCTCCACCACCTGGGTGAAGTGTCTGCGCGCATGGAAGACAAGGCAGGCGTGTTCGCCTAAAAAACGAAAGGCGGTTGTGACCGACCGCCTTCGGCGACACGCTACAGCAAGTGAAGGCGCTAGGAACCAAAAAACCTCTGTACATCTTGCGACTTACAAAGGTCCTTGGCGGAAACTTGCTTCATCACAAACCGCCTAAGTTTTCCAAGTGCCAGTAGATGAAGCTCTTGGGGGTCCGGTTCAACATTCCAAATATTGAGACAGTTATCTGGCATAGCCATGCCACTGGAAATTCGGATCGACTTGATAGGTCTTCAGGACAGTAGCAAACATGCGGCATCATCAAACAATAGGAGCCCGCAGCATGCGATCTCACCCACAAGTACAAATCGATTCAAGACCCGAACCAAGCCTCATGGCCATCCTTGGTGACATCCTCGCCTAAGGAGCGATCCGCTGTCTCGATCGACAAAAAAGAGAGTAGGAGGCCGCTGAGAAAAGCATCAACCTCGCTGAGCCACTGCAACGCTGAATGACTCTACCTGCGCTTCAAGACTTCAGGAATATCACGCGCGCCGTGCAATATGCGAACGATGGTAAACAGCTCTGTCGTGGACTCAAACAAGATGACGAAGTTGCCATGCGCGCACAAGCGTAAGTCATCAGGCAGTTCGGGCCGCCGCCGATAGCCTGCAGGGTTCAGACAAATTTATTCGTAATGCGCACGCAACTCAGCCACGAAACTTCCGGCGCGAACCGGATTGTTGTGTGCAATGTTGTCGCCGATCTACTAAAGATCGAACGCAGCCAAGGGCGTTATCGGTAACTCCATTAGCGAGTTTGGCGGGTCGCCTGCTGTGCGCATTTGCGCTTGTAATGGATCAAACACCGGTTTAGCAGCAAGTGCTGCTCCGCTGGCCTTGCCGGCGGCGATATTATTTCTCAGCGCTTGGAGTTGGATAGCCTGATGGCGCTCGGTGTCCTGGAGCAATCGCAGTCCAGCACGGACGACTTAACTGGCGTTGTTGTAGTGGCCGCTTTCGACTTGGTCGCGGATGAAGGTCTCGAAATGGGGGCTCAGGGCAACGCTGGTGGGCATGATGCTGTCCTAACATTTAATAACTATTATTTGTTTCCAGCCAACGCGCCTTGTCAAGATTGACTGGATGCCAGAAGCAATGTCTCTGCCTCTGGCCTGAGCACTAGACCCCGCTGCACTTTGCCTCCCCTGTAAATACAGCGACGCAATTACGTCGCCGAACCTAATCCCCTTACTTGACCATAATTAAAAGACGTTCGTATATGCTAGAAATGTAGTCACAACGTCTCCCCCAAGACCGGTTCTTGTAGTGCGACCCAATTTTTTTAAATTATTAAATCAATAAACGTGCATACTATGATATTGAAAGTAAACGCCGCAGCATGTCACTCTGAGCACATAACCAAAGTGGCTCCAATTGCACTGGTTATTGGCAGTGGTTTTGGTGGTTTAGCCGCCGCTGTTCGGCTTGCGGCCAAGGGCTGGCGGGTTCAGGTGCTTGAAAAGCTGGATATGCCCGGTGGTCGCGCACGAGTGCACCAGGTAGGCGGTTACACTGTTGCCGCTGACCGAAAACTGACCCACTTAAGGGGTATGTGCTGATCCAAAACTGACCCAGGTGTTTTACTGGCTCTGCCTGATTTTTAGGCAGGAGCAATAAAGGTGATCACCATGGAAC
>Ga0114978_10000469_pt1 | contig 34333 bp, 11 predicted proteins | sample S_140212_EF_Meta_FD_87027 | JGI IMG/M metagenome (GOLD analysis project Ga0114978, IMG submission 87027) | Freshwater microbial communities from Lake Simoncouche, Canada to study carbon cycling - S_140212_EF_MetaG | ecosystem: Environmental > Aquatic > Freshwater > Lake | place: Lake...
ATAACTTGTATTTTGTAGCAAGTGTTGCCAGTGTACTATCAGTAACAGTAAGCACACTACCAGTATAATGAGATACCTAAAACGTCAAACTATTAATCGTCGTATTGCTAACGACCCGGCATTATATGTTGATTACAAAAATGCCAACGTTATCATGGGCGTTACAGACAGTCTAACAGTTCCAAAAGGAACAACAGCACAGCAACCTGGTAATGTTTCAAATACAGTGACCCTAACTCCAGTTAACGGAATGATGCGCTACAATAGCACAACTAACGAGTTTGAAGGTTATCAAAACGGAACTTGGAGAAGTTTTAGATTCAAGGAAGCTAATCAGATTACTCAACAAAATCTTGGAGCAGGCGACAGTTCACAAATTTACTTTGGGCCATTGAGTCCAATTTCTCCAACGGTGTCTGCTAGCGGCGCAACCTGGGGCGGCCAAAATATTCTAGTTGTAGTTGAAAACGTGCTGCAATTAAACGCAATTAACTATACAGTTATACAAGGCACAAGCGGATCTCCGTTTACTATTGGCGATGCAGCTGATGTTGGAACACTCAGCGTAGCCGGATCAACAAGTTCAAAAACTTTATATTTTAATACTAGTTTAGATATAAGCACAGCCAGTTGGTCCGGTAACGTAGCAACTTTAACAGTATCTAATACCAGCTCATCGGGTCAGCCTTTTGCCATAGGTGCCACAATTACGGTAACAGGTATAAGTCCTAGTGGTTACAACGGAATTTATACAGTCACAGGTGGCAGTGCTACCACAGTAACTTACGCATTAGTATCTAACCCTGGCACATTCCAATATGCCGGAACTGTTACTGCTAGCGGAGCAACTTCAGCAATATTTCCTTCATTATCAAATATTGTAGGTGCAAACGTCAGCGGTACAGGCATTGCAGGCGGCAGTACTGTAGCAAGTTATACTATGGATCCAACTACCGATTCGTTAACAAGCATCACAATGAATAATTTTCCAAGTGCAACTATTGCAGTTAACTCAGTAAGCATTACAATTGGAGCAGGCAGTAAAGTAGTCAACGATAACAGTTATTATTTAAAATTTACTGAACCAGTTCCTTACGGAAAAGTAGTCACAGCACTCATCGGCTTTGACCAATAATTCACAGCTAGGAGCGCACTATGGGGCGAGAACTTGGTAGAATAAGCGGCCCGTTACTAGCAGATAATTTAAAACGTAACGGTACTAATCTCGCCTTTGAGTCGAGACTTCTGTACTTAAATGTAACAGGAACTCGAATTGGTGTCAACACCTTAGCGCCAGCCTATGAGTTAGATGTTAACAATTCTTTTAGAACTACTAATCTAAATGTTGCTACCCAGGCCAGTTTAGCCAATTTAGAATTATATACTAACAACATACAAAACGTTGTTGGAAACATCGTAATATCTCCTAATCAAGCAAGCAATCCTACTATTGTAGTTCCACAACTACAAGCAACCAATTTACTTTTTAGCGGAAATACTTTATCAGATGTTGTTACTAATGCAGATATTGATATTAGTCTTGCAGCAGGCAATACCACAGGACAAATTAAACTTAATAGTAATACACTGGTAAATGCAGACTTGCATGCCACAGGTGATATCACCTGGGACGGCAATATTACTTTAGGTGATAACCAAGCACAAGACACTGTGTTCTTTGGATCGCAAATCAGCAGCGACATTGTACCTGATGCAACCACATATGATTTAGGTAATAACACTACTCCGTTAAAGTGGGCAACAACCTATATTAACACAGTAACAACAACAGCCGTTGGTATTGTAGATGTAACTACTGTAAATTTAACTGGATCTGGTACTAATTTATTAAACAACAATGTTGTCATAGGTACTAACGGTAGTAACACCTTAGCAGTTACAGCCAGAATTAATACTAGTTTAATCCCGTCAGTAACCAACACTTACACATTAGGTTCAGCCACAGGTCCAAAATATTGGAATAATGTGTATGGCGTTACATTTAACAACAGTAACATTACTGTAACTAGTAATACCATTCAAACCAATACTACTAATAGTAGTTTACAGTTAGTTGCCAACGGCATTGGACAAGTTATATTTTCAAAGTTAGCCGTAACAAACAACGCAACAGTTGGCGGAACACTGGGTGTAACTGGTACTAGCACATTAACTAATACAGTTACTGATGCAATAACGCAAACTGGCGATTATAACCTAACTGGTGATACTGGCATTACTGGCAACTTATCCAGTGTAAACATTACACAACTTGATGACGGCTCTGGCGGCACAGGTAGTATTGGTTTCTTATTAGAAGACGGAACAGATTTATTAAAAGAAGACAATACCAACTTCTTATTTCTTGAAACTATAGGAAGCTCGTTATTCTTCCAGCTGCCAAGTGTAACAATTATCAGCAGTAACATCAACGGCACTGCTGCTAATACCAATTTACAAATTACTGCTAATGGTTCTGGAAAAATATTAATTCCAACCGATGATGTACAATTTGATCAAAACTTAACAGTTGGTCAAGCATTGTCTGTTACTGGTACCAGCACATTAACTAACACAAGTGCTGGTGTAGTAACACTTGTGGGCGACTATAACCAAACAGGCAACTTTGTAACTACAGGATCAATTAGCTCTGCAAGTATTACTGCTGCAAATCCCTTAGTATTACCTAACGTAACAATCAACGGAAGTGTTATAACCGGCACAGTTGCCAACACTCCATTAACACTTACACCATACACTGGCAAAGTTGTTCAAATCACTAGGTCAACATTAATTGATCAAAATTTAACAGTTGGTCAAGCACTATCAGTAAACAATACCAGCACATTAACTAATACTTCTACTGGAGCAATTACTCTTGTAGGTGATTATAATCAAACAGGTAACGTTGTAACCACAGGAACAATTAGTTCTGGAAGTATCACAGCTGCTAATCCGTTTATTTTACCTGGATTAACTTTCAACGGAACTGTTATTACTGGCACGTTGTCTAGTTCAGATTTAATATTAACTGCTAAAGCAGGACAACAAGTTAGAATTACCAGCAGTGGTAAGGTTAACGGCAACTTGTCAGTTGGACAAACACTTACTGTTGGCAATACCAGTACACTAACTAACACCACTACCGGAGCAATTACTTTAGCGGGTGACTATAATCAAACTGGAAATTTTGTAACTACTGGAACTATTGATTCTGCGAGTATTACTGCTGCTAATCCATTAACTTTGCCTAATGTAACAATTAATGGTAGTACAATTACTGGCACAGTTACTAATACAAATTTAACTTTAACTCCTAAAACTGGATTTAGGGTTGATCTTGCTGGCTTGGCAGGAACCACTACACAAGTTAATCAAAATTTAACAGTTGGTGGAACATTTAGTGTTACTGGTACTAGTACCCTAACTAACACCACTACTGGAGCAATAACCTTAGTAGGTGATTATAATCAAACTGGCAACTTTGTAACCACCGGATCAATAAGTTCTGGAAGTATTACTGCTGCTAATCCATTAACTTTACCCAATGTAACAATTAATGGAAGTGTTATAACTGGCACGGTTGCTGACACAGCACTGACGCTGACGCCCTACTCTGGACAAGTTGTTGATATTACCAGCAACGCTAGAGTGGATAATAACTTAACTGTTACTGGCACATTAAGGGTTACCAGTACTAGTACACTAACCAACACCACTACTGGAGCAATCGCCCTAGCAGGCGATTATAATCAAACAGGTAATTTTGTAACCACTGGAACAATAAGTTCTGGAAGCATCACTGCTGCAAATCCGCTAACACTTCCAACATTAACTCTAGACGGAAGCGTTATAACTGGTACTGCAAACAGTAATCTAACACTAACACCAAATACTAGTCAGCTAGTTAAAGTTACAAGTTCCGCTAAGATTAATAATAATTTAAGTGTTGGCGGAACATTAACTGTTGGTAACACAAGCACATTAACTAACACATCAGCTACAACAGTTACGCTAGTAGGCAATTACAATCAAACAGGTAATTTTACAACATTAGGTGCGGTAACTTCTGGAAGCGTTACATCCAGCGCACCTCTTGTAATGCCAAGTTTAATTATTAGCGGTACGCCTGGTAATCCAATAACTGCATCAAGTTCTATTGTTGGTGTTAACACTAATACAAACTTAGTGTTCACTCCGTTTGCCGGCGACATTGTTGAAATTACTAGCTCTGCTAAAGTTAATCAAGACTTAAGAGTATATGGCGATTTAACTATAGCTGGCCCGTCTACTCTTATCGACGACGTAACAACAGGTCCTATTACTTTAACTGGCAACTATAACCAAACAGGCAACTTTGTAACTACAGGATCAATTAGCTCTGCAAGTATTACTGCTGCAAATCCGTTAGTATTGCCGGCAGTTACTATCAATGGCACTACAATTACTGGTACGACTACCAATACTGATTTGACTTTTACTGCTAAAACAGGACAACAAGTTCGAATTACCAGTAATGCTACATTAGATCAAAATTTAAGTGTAGGCGGAACATTAACTGTTGGTAGCACTAGTACATTAACTAACACATCAACTGGAGCAATAACACAAACTGGTGATTATAATCTAACTGGCGATGCTAGTATCACTGGTAATAAATCCGGAGTTAATATTACTCTTATTGATAACGGAGGAAATGTTGCTGATTTCTTATTAGAAAACGGAACAAATTTACTGCAAGAAGATAATGCAAGTTTATTGTCATTTGAAACACCACTAATTAGTTCAGCGTACTTACAATTACCCAATGTTACTCTTGTTGCTAGCACTATATTAGGAACAGCAACTAATACTGATTTGAGTTTTACTGCTAATGGTTCTGGAAAAATACTTGTACCAACCAACGATCTAAGAATTGAACAAAATTTAAAAGTTATTGGCACGTTTACTGAAACCAATGCTGTTAATTTTGTAAATCCTGTAGTTGGTTCAATAACTCAAACCGGCGATTATACTCTAACAGGATCTGGAATCATCAATGGTGATGTATCTTCAGGTAATATCACTGCTGTTGATAGTGGGTCTGTTCTCAATATAGGTAATTTTAGAATATCTGGGCAAACAATTACTAGCACAGTTACTGGTGGTAGTATTAACTTCCAGGGCAACGGATCTGGCGCTGTTTGGTTAGACGGATATTTAAAAGTATTGGGTAATTCATTAATTAACAATTGGGTTAATACATCAGAGCCATACACTGCTGAAGATTTACAAATATTTGTATCAGAAGATAATGTAACTTTATTCACAGAAGTTGGCTCATCTTCAAAAATACAAAACAGTATTAACCTAGTACCAACGGGCACTGGCAATGTTATTATAAATTCAAACAAGTCCCTAAGATTACCAGTATCTAACGACTCTAACGACTTGTTAACTGACAATCGAGACATCCGTTTCAATGATATTAATAATAACATTGAAGGATTTAAAAATACAGGCTATGTAAGTTTCATTAATTTATACAGTCAAAATTATACAACTCATGTTACAGCAGAACTTACTCCTAACGCAAACGATAATTTATTAAGATTTGGCATTAACGGGGTTGTAAAGACAACAATCAGTGATAATAACGTATTTTCTGATATGTTACAAGCTGGTAATGTAAGAATCAGCGGAACAACTATTAATAATTTAGTTAGCTCTAATAATTTAATACTTGCACCTAACGGAACTGGCACTGTAAAAGTTAACAATATTGGTTTTAAAACAAATCAAATTATAAACAATTTAAATAGTCCGTTGATATTTGAAAGTACTGGCACTGGTTATGCAAAAGTCACAGGTACAACTGGAATTATTGTGCCTCGAGGCACAAATATTCAACGTGCTAGTATCCCAGAACTAGGTGAAACTCGCTTTAATACAACTGTTAATTATTTAGAAATTTTTGATGGCTCAAGTTGGGTTTCGGCAAGCGGCTCCAGTGCCTCGGCCACCCAAGATGAAATACAAGCAGAACTGGATTTATGGAGCCTTGTACTAGGTTAATTCTCCCAAACGATAAATACTATTACTGCAAGAACTGACCAAGTTTTTGCGATATTCAACTGTGGTAAACCGACAAAGAGCCGAAAGGATGAGGACGATGAGTCCAAACTAGGTTAACCGTGAAACACGGGGTATACGGGAGCGTAAATGGCTGTTGGTCGAATTTCGGGTCCGCTCTTAAAGGATAATTTGCTTCGTAACGGAGTAAATTTAGCTTTTGAGACGAGCTTATTATACTTAGATGTGAATAACAGCCGTATTGGTATTAATACAGCTACGCCCCAGTATACCTTAGATGTCAACGGTACTACAAACAGTCCAAATTTATACGCAACAACCCAGGCAACAATTGCTACTTTTACTATAAGTAGCAACACAATTGCTAGTTCAAACGCAACAATTAATCTAACACCCCAAGGTGTAAACCCAGTTGTTTACCAGGGTAAAATCAGTGTTGGTAATTTAAACATTACCGGAAACACTATATCTAATACAGTAACCAATGATGATATCAATGTTACAGCATTGGGCACTGGACAGATTAAGTTAAACAATAACACATTAATTACTGGTAATTTACATGCCACTGGCGTAATCACAGCTGACGGTAACATTACATTAGGTAACAATGTAACACAGGATACAGTAACTTTTAGTGCAGAAGTTGCCAGTAACATTTTACCTAAGATAGATAATACTTATAATTTAGGTTCTGCCGTTTTAACTTGGGCAAATTTGTATGTTACTACAGTAACATCTACAACGTTAAACACAACTAATTTAACAGCCAGCGGAACACTTTCTGTTACAGGTGCCAGTACACTGAGCGGCAACACAACTGTTGGAGCATCTAGTGCCAATACACTAACAGTTAATGCAAGTATTAACAGTAATTTAATCCCGTTAACAACAGCCACTTACGACATCGGTACATCTAGTTTATACTGGAATAATGTATACGGAACTACTTTTACAACCAGCGGATTAACAATTAATGGTAATACAATTACCAGCACTGGAACAAACAGTAATCTTCAATTAACAGCAAACGGATCTGGTTCTGTAACAATTCCAAGCAATATTTTAGCAGTAACTGGCAACACTACAATTGGCGGAACACTTGGCGTAACTGGTGCAAGTACATTGGCCGCAGTCGGTATCACTGGTACATTAACACAAACCGGTAATTTTACACAAATTGGAAACTTTACCTCAACTGGAAATGCCACAGTAACTGGCAATATTACTGGCACAGGAACTTTAACATTACCGGCTGTAACGATTAATGGTAGTGTTATCAGTGGAACTGCATTAAATACCGATTTACAAATTACAGCTAACGGCACTGGAAAAATACTAGTACCAAGTAACAGTGTTCAAATAAATCAAAATTTAGCAGTAGGTGGAACACTTGGCGTAACCGGCACTAGCACACTAGGCCCTGTAGGAATTACAGGTACCCTGACTCAAGTTGGTAATTTTGGCCAAACTGGCGGCAACTTTACTACTACTGGTACTATCAATTCAGGTGCTATTACCAGCAGTGGCACACTAACATTACCTAGTGTAACAATTAGCGGCAGTGTCATAACTGGCACTACTACTAATACCAATTTAACATTAACTCCAAAAGCAGGACAGCTAGTTGAAGTTACTAGCTCTGCACAAATTGATCAAAACTTATCAGTAACTGGTACATTGGGTGTAACTGGCGTCAGTACACTGGCCGCAGTTGGCATTACTGGTACACTGACGCAAACAGGCAACTTTGGACAAACAGGCGGCAACTTTACTACCACTGGTACTATCAATTCAGGTGCTATTACAAGTAGCGGAAGTTTATCATTACCTAACTTAACATTTAGCGGTAGTACAATTACCGGTGTTGTATCAAATACAGATTTAACACTAACTCCTTACGCTGGTAAAATTGTTGACATAACTACCAGTGCAACTGTAGATCAAAACTTAACTGTTACTGGTACGTTAGGAGTTACTGGGGCAAGTACATTAGCAGCCGTTGGTATTACAGGCACACTGACACAAACAGGTAATTTTGGACAAACTCTTGGTAACTTTACTACAACTGGTACTATTAACTCTGGAGCAATTACCAGCAGTGGAAGTTTAACATTACCTGGTGTAACAATTAGCGGAACTACAATTAGTTCTGCAGCATCTAATGCTAATTTAATTCTCACTCCCAAAGCAGGACAACAAGTTGAAATTACAAGTTCAGCCAATGTTAGCAACAATTTAAGTGTAGGCGGCACATTAGGAGTTACGGGTTCAACTACTTTGGCCGCAGTTGGCATTACTGGTACACTGACACAGACTGGTAATTTTGGACAAACAGGCGGTAACTTCACAACTAGTGGAACTGTTAATTCTGGAGCAATTACCAGCAGTGGAAGTTTAACACTACCTAGCGTAACAATTAGCGGTAGTACAATTACCGGTACTACTACCAGTACTGACTTAACATTGACTCCAAAAGCTGGACAACAAGTTAAAGTAACTAGTTCAGCAACTATAGATCAAAATTTAAGTGTAGGCGGTACACTAGGTGTTACCGGCGCAACTACTTTGGCTGCAGTTGGCATTACCGGTACATTAACTCAAACAGGTAACTTTGGCCAGACACTTGGAAACTTCACAACTAGTGGTACTATTAACTCTGGAGCAATTACCAGCAGTGGAAGTTTAACATTACCAAACATGACTTTAAGTGGCAGTACAATTACTGGCACTACTACTTCAACTAATTTAACACTAACACCTTATGCAGGCAAACTAGTCGAAGTTACTAGCTCTGCACAAGTTGATCAAAATTTAACTGTTACTGGTACACTGGGTGTAACTGGTGCTAGTACATTGGCCGCAGTTGGCATTACTGGAACACTAACACAAACAGGCGACTACAGTCAGACCAGTGGTAATTTTACCACAACTGGAACTGTTAATTCTGGAGCAATAACAACTACTGGTTCATTAACACTGCCTAACATATTTGTTACTGGTAGCACTATTGCAGGCGTTGTTTCGGATACAAATTTAATTTTAACACCCTATGCTGGTAAAATTGTTGAGATCACAAGTTCAGCAGCAGTTGATAGCAATCTAGTAGTTGGAGGTACATTAACTGTTGACGGTGCTTTAGTATTTCACAATGTTGGTATTACTGGATCACTAACACAGACTGGAGATTTTAGCCAAACTGGTGGCAACTTTACAACTAGCGGCACAATTAATTCAGGTGCTATTACTAGTAGCGGTACATTAACACTTCCAAATATCACAATTAATGGCAGTGTTATCACTGGTGTTGTATCAAATACTGACTTAACATTGACTCCAAAAGCCGGACAAATTGTTAAAGTAACCAGTAATACAACTGTAGATCAAAACTTAACTGTTACTGGTACGTTAGGAGTTACTGGATCTAGCACACTGGCCGCAATTGGTATAACCGGCACATTAACACAAACAGGTAATTTTACACAGACTGGTAATTTTAGTCAAACAGGCAATCTTTCAGTTACTGGTAACATTTCAGGAACTGGTACTCTAACACTACCAACTGTTACAGTTACAGGTAGCACTATAGCAGGTACAGTTGCAAATACTGATTTACAATTAACTGCTAACGGTACTGGAAAAGTTTTAATACCAAGCAATAATGTTCAGATAAACCAGAATTTAAGTGTTGGAGGCAACTTTGAAGTAAGCGGAACAACCACATTAGGTGCTGTGGGCATTACCGGAACATTAACTCAAACAGGTAACTTTACACAAACTGGTAATTTTACAACCAGCGGCGACCTTACCATCAACGGAAATTTGGTAACATCCACAGGATCGCTAGTAATTCCAAATATTACAATCAGCGGAAGCACTGTTACTACTAATGTAACTAACTTGGATTTAAATCTAATAGGCAACGGAACTGGTAGTGTTAATGTAGAAGACTTATCTTTTAATACTAACACTATAACAAGTATTGGTGCTAACGCAAATATATACTTACAACCACAATCAACTGGTAGTGTAGTAATTAACGGCACCGGCGCACTAAAAATACCAGTAGGATCAACTGGCCAACAACCCGGAACTCCTGCCAACGGAATGGTCCGTTATAATACTACAAAATCTAGATACGAAGGCTACAGCAACGGATATTGGCAAAATCTAGCAGGAGTAGAAAGTATTAACGGTAATACTCGAATTACTCCAGAATCTGCCCCAGGTGCAGGCGACAATGTCATTAGATTCTATGCAAATAATGTTAATACTGCATATATTGATAGCGATAAACTTTACACAAATGATTTCCAAACAAGTGGAATAGATATAAGTAACAATACAATTAGTGCTGTTAGCACTAATACAGATCTTAATTTGACTACTTCGGGCACCGGGGGAGTACAAACAGGAAATTTAAATATACGTAACAATTCAATCACTAACACTGTGGTTGATGCTGTTACAGAATTTGTACAAACAGGAACAGGATATGTAAAATTTGCAGGTACACGAGGTTTTGTAATACCAGCAGGAGATAATGCAAACAGACCGCTAGCGCCAGTAGTTGGCATGATGCGATTCAATACTTATTACGCTTTCATGGAAATATATGATGGCGCAAATTGGGTCAATATTGCAGGATCGTCAACTGGTATTAGTCTTGCACAAGCAACTGACCTTGGTATTGTTTCAGCACTAATATACGGATAAAATTATGGCATCATTTTTTAGAAACTCATTACTATCTGGAGTCGGAACAGTTGAAAAACAATTTGTTAATATTTCAACCGCCTCTAGAGCTACACTTATTGGACTAAGTTTAACCAATACAACTAGCGATGTTGTACTGGCTAGTATTAGAGTATCAAATAATACTGTTACAACAACATATACATCAGCAGGCAGTTCAGGAACAACATTAGTTGTAGCGTCTACTACTAGTGTGGTCCCAGGAATGACTATTACAACTACTGGTTTTGCAGCAGGAACAACCGTAGTATCTGTTACAAATGCTACAACAGTTATTCTTAGTGCCGGCCCTAATGGTAGTCCAGTTAACGGTCAATCAGTTACATTTAACAGTATCAGCGCCTACTATATTAGAAATGTTATAGTACCCCCTAACCAAAGTTTAAGGGTAATCAATGGCGGTGAAAAATTAGTGTTGGCCGGCGATATGTCGGTATTCATTCAATCTAGTTCAGTTGCTAGTTTAGATTTGATTGCTAGCTATGTTGAAATTATATAAGGAATAAATGTATGAGTTATCTTGGAGATATAGGTGTAGCAGATTTATTAGGCGAAGGAAATGCCAGATTTTTCTACGGCTTGCGCAGAGAAGATGATGGTACTTTGTTGTTTACTAAAGTTGACCAAATAGCATCTTCTGCTAGCATTTCGATAAACGTAGCGGGATCAAACGGAAATAATTTTGAAAATTTTGAATATGGTGTTGATTTTTTTGACGGCCGTTTAGCAACAGATCACAGCAGACCTTATACAAATTTATACTTTGATCAATATCGATGGGATAATAAAAATTCGTATTACTATATAGATAGTCAAGGAAACTTAGTGGTTAGGATTAATTCAACTTATGTATATACAACCGAACAAATTGTTAGTGCAATATAATAGGATATAAAAATGTCATCAGAATTTAAAATTGGAAGATTAAGATTTAATTGGAAAGGAGCATGGGCTTCAACTATTGTCTATAGTAGAGACGATGTTATTGGATATCAGGGAAAAACATACGTTTGTTTAATACCGCATACGTCCAGCAACAATTTTTCTAACGATCTTAATTTTGTTACTCCAGAAGGAGCAAATACTCCTTATTGGAATCTAGTTATACCTGGTAAAAAATTCCTTGGATCATGGCAAACTAATCAATTATATAGTTTAGATAACATTGTTATACAAGGCGGCGTAGTATATTCAGCAAATACAGCACACACCAGCGGAGAATTTAATAGTCAAGCATCTTATTGGACTCAAAATACAGAATTTGCAGACTGGATTTCTACCGGTTGGCAAGTGAGTACTCCATATAAAAAGAATCAAATTATAAGATATGGAGGAATTGTTTATAAATGTATAACAGCCCATACTAGTGCTGTTAGTACTTTACTTGGATTAGAACAAGATCAAAATAAATGGGCTATTGTAGACAAGAGTATTGACTATAAGGGAACTTGGTCATCAGGTGTGCGCTATAAATTAAATGATCTAGTGAAGAACGGTCCAGATCTATGGATAGCAATTGATGGTCACTTGTCGACAACAGTATTTGATCAAACCAAGTGGTCACTATGGATGCCAGGATTTCAGTTTTCTGGACAGTGGTCTAGCGGAACAATATATCAACCAGGCGCAACGGTTTTATATGGCGGATATTCATACACTAGTATTACATCAAATAACACCAACAACACGCCTTCAACTGACGCAGCTAATTGGGCATTATTAAATAAAGGATTTAATTTCCGTCAAGAATGGACAGCTTCTAATTCTTATAAAGTAGGAGATGTAATTACTAGACACGGCATAACATTTAGCGCAATAGCAGATAATTCAAGCCAAGATCCTACCAGTATAACTTTAACTAAAACTTATACAGCAAGCGGCAGTTCAGGAACTACTTTAAAACTTTCTAGTACTACTGGAATTCAAGTAGGTATGAATATTATAGGACCAACTTTCAGTGCAGGACAATCTGTTGTTTCAGTTGTTGATAGTACTACTGTGCAAATAAGTCAAGCACCTAATACTACGCCAACCAATGGAGACACTTTTACACTAGTTGGCGTAAATTATATAAGTTGGAAAATTTTAACACCTGGAACATTTTGGACTAAAACTTGGACGTTGGGCCAGCAATATATTGTTGGTGATATTGTAGTCTGGAAAAACGGAACGTATGTATGTGTACAAAATAATACAGGAACATATTTTCCAACTAGTACATTGACAAGTGTTAGCACACGACCTGATACGGATTTAAATAATGCATACTGGGTATTTTTTATCCCCCACGCAAGACAAAACGCACTTACAACTATTGGCGATATTGAAACATTTAGCAACGGACAGTATACTGCTATACCAATTGGATCTACTCAATTAATACTACGTAATACAAACAATTTACCAACTTGGTCTTCTATTAACATAGTTCCGTCTGTATACTACGTATCAAGTTCTACTGGTATTGATAGATCGGACTACGGAGTATCTTGGGATCAGCCATGGAAAACTATTAGATACGCTTGTAATTATATTGGTGATGGCAAACTGTATCCTAATCTTAGAATTAATTTAACTACAAATAAATCTTGGATTCTTGCAGAACTAGTTGCATGGGTAATTTATCAGAAAGCAAACAATCTTAACGGATTTACATCTGCGTACTCGTTTGACCAAACTAAAACAAAAAGAGACGCTGGTTATATTATAGATGCAATTGTATATGATCTTACACGTAACGGAAATAGCCAAATAGTAGCAGCTACTCTTGCTTATTTTCAGTATGGTAGTACCTCACAGTTTTATAATAACGAAGTAAAAGTAGATGTTCCATACTATCTTCCAATACTTAATCAACTAAAGTCACTAATATTAAGTGGTAGTTCTGGCGGCAACACCAGCACATTATATCAAACAGCAATTGTAATTAAACAAGTAGCAAACGTAGAAATAGATTACACAGATAAAGTTAATGCTCTTTTTAGTATATTAACTACTGCATTAACAACAGCTAGTACGCTAGCAGTGCCAGCACCTAATAGCGGACTAACTGCTACAATTTTTGTAAAAACAGGCGACTATCCTGAGACATTACCTATTGTAATACCAGAAAACGTAGCAGTCAACGGCGACGAGTTACGCGGTGTAACAGTTCGTCCAGCTATTTCTTATAAAGAAAATTGTACAGCATCAAGCTCTGTAACAAATTTATTTACAGTTAATTCTACAGTAGGACTCTCAAATCAAACTCCAGTTCAATTTGTAGACGATGATATAAACACTGCTATTTTGTTTACAACATTTGGCGGCGTATCAACTGGAACAAAATATTATGTAGTAGGTTCAACTATAACATCAACTGGGTTTAGCGTTACAAGTTGTACTGGTACATACGTTTCAGTGGCTTCGGTAGGAGTTTCTACTACTGGATCTGGAGCAACTTTTTCAGTGTCGCCTACGGAAACAGGTTCTTATAATGTTACGTTAACAAATCCTGGAACTGGATATACCCCAGGAGATACTTTAAAAATATTAGGATTAAACTTAGGCACAACAACTCTTACCAGTGCAGGAAAATTTGTAACAGGCGTAAGTTATACTATTGCTACTGTTGGCACAACTGATTATACTTTAATTGGCGCTTCAGCTAATTCAGTTGGTGCGATATTTACTGCTACCGGCATAGGAAGCGGAACCGGCACTGCTAATTTTAATACTAACGACATTTCTATGGTAGTTACTGGAATATCAGGATCATCACCAACAGGACCAATTACAACATTTGCAAAAACTGGAACTTGTATTTTAAAATTGACTACCGGATCAGGTCTAGTATCAAACAGCACACAAATGCTAGTACTTGGCGGTGATTGTTTAAACGACATGTTCCGTTTACGCAACGGTTCTGGCTTACGTAACTTAACTGTTACCGGATTGAAAGGTACATTAACACCACAAGACGAATATTCTATTCAACGTCCAACGGGCGGTGCTTACGCATGTCTAGATCCTGGTACAGGTCCCGATGATACCACTGCTTGGATTTTTAGAAGAAGTCCTTATATTCAAAACGTAACAGCATTTGGTGATGGCGCAGTTGGTTTAAAAATTGACGGTACATTACACAACGGTGGAAATAAGTCGTTAGTATGTAACGACTTTACTCACATACTTAGTGACGGCATTGGCATTTGGTGCACTGGTCCTGGAGCGTTGACTGAAGCAGTATCAGTATTCTCATATTATGGATACTGCGGATATTTTGCTGAAAACGGCGGACGAATTCGTGCTACCAACGGAAATACTAGTTATGGAACTTACGGGGTTATTGCCTTGGGATATGACAGTACAGAAACTCCAACAAGTGGTATTGTATACAATCAATCTAGTCAAGTACAAGCAACAGTTCAGAGTGCATTTGGATCAGATAGCAGATTACTAAGATTAACTTTTTCAAATTCAGGATCAAACTATTATACAACCACTACTAATTTTTTAAAATATTCTAATAATTTCTTAGGAGCATCGTGGACATCTGATGGAAATTTAGGATTTAGTAAGAATACAATCGCACCTAGCGGTTTAACAGAAGCTTGGACATTAACGTCAAACTCTACAACTCCATCAACAGGATATGTTTATCAAAACATATCAATACCTGCTGCCGGTGCAACGTATACTAACATAGCAGGTATTACACTGCAAGGTGGTGGATCTGGAGCAACATTTGATGTTACCGTGACTAGTACATCTTATGTAGTTACAGTTAACGGCGGTGGTACTCAATACGCAGCTGGTAATCAAATTAAGATTTTAGGTAGTCAACTTGGTGGTGTAGATAATGATAACGACTGTACAATTACAGCATTTAGTTTGTCTGGTAGTGCGTTATTATCAGTAACTTCAGTTGGCACAGTACCGGTAGGTAGTGCATTTTATTATACAACAAGCGTACATGTTAAACGAGGAACAGCAACTAACATTGATATACAGGCAATTTACTCAGGATCAAGTTCCAGAACAAGTGCAATCAATTACAACTTTTTAACCGGTGTTGTGACTTCGTATAACGAGAATGGCGGGCTAATACCTACTCAATACGGGGTGAAAAATTTAGAAATATCAGCAACTTCCTCTACTGCTGGATGGTATAGATTATGGTTTGCTAGCTACGATACTACCGGACTAAACACACAACTACAAGTTAGAGTGTACTCGTCTAGTGTTACTCCGACAGCAGGGCAATATAGTTATGTTTACGGCGGCCAGGTAGAAATTTCACCAACTTTGTATACACCTAGCTTTTATCTAGAAGTCGCTGCTACAGATCAATTTACTGCTTATGCTAATTTTAATATAAGCGGATCTGGAACTGGAGTAAATGCTATTGGTGAAGAAAGTAGAAGCTCTGGTATATTTCAATCAAGAGTTACTACTGACGGAAACGGCTTTACTGGCGGCACAGGCTACTTAACTGCTTCCAACAATGCCCAATCTGGTAATCCGCACTACATACAACTAGCACAGTCTGATACAAATACTAATAGTAATTACACAGGTATGCGTGTGTTTATTAATAGTGGAACTGGCGCTGGGCAATATGCATATATTTCTTACTATAATTCGTCAACAAAAAATGCATATATTTTAAAAGAATCATTTACTTCTTTACCAGTAACAGCAACTACTACTGGTACTAATTTGTTTACATTAGGAACTAATATTTCAACCAAAACATTATATTTGGGACAGATAGTACAGTTCATTCCTACATATTATTCAACAACAGTTTCTTCCACTAATTTATCAACCCTTTCAGTTACGGCGTCAACTGGTGGCTCAACCAACACACTTACTATATCAAGTAACGCTCTATTGAAGATTAATACCGCAGTTACATTTACAACAAGCGGGATAAACGCAACAACATTTGGTGGAGTATCTGTTGGATTTACATACTATGTGTTTGCATTAGTCGGTTCAACCGGTATAAAACTTAGTGCTCAAATTTTTGGAACTGAGTTGCCTTTGAATACCGGAACTGGAAATATGGTTATGAATTTTAGTTCTGAGAATAGCTATATTCAAGCTTCTACAAGCAACATGGTTGCTAATTATCCAATTCAATTTACTGGAACAGCATTAGGTGGTCTAACTGTAGGAACAACTTACTATATAAACAGTATTGTTGATGTTGGTAATTTTACCATCTCAGCTACTATTGTCAACATAACTGTTACAGCAACAGCAAATAATGCTGGCGGAAATTGGTTAACTACATCAAGTACTTCAGGATTGACTCCGTTAAATCCAATTATATTCTCTGCTACAACAACAGGAACAATAGTTGAAGGCACGCAATACTTTATTAGTAAGATAAATCCAGCAAACACTACCCAGTTTAAAATTGCAAGTAGCCAACTAGTATTAACTGCTACAGAAACATCTTTTGGATCAAACTTGATTGCCACCAGTTCAACAGTAGCGTTTGTTACAGATAATCCAATCATATTCACAGGAATAACATTTGGAAATATTGTTGCAGAACAAGTTTATTACATACTTGCAAGTAATGCAAACGGTACAAATACTGCGTTTACAATCAGTTTAACACCTGGCGGAAACGCAGTAGGATTACAAAACGGCACAGGATCAATGACGTTTAGAACATGTCCTGCACCATTTTCAACATCCGGCTCTTCAGGAGCATCGATGCCAGGAACAACTACAGGACCTAAAAAGTCAGTAACACTAGGTGTAGGAGCCATGAACGGTACGTTTTCAACTAATCTGTTTGGCGGACCTACGATTGGAACCGATTATGCTATTAGCAGTATTGATTCTGTAAACAGACAGTTTAAACTAACTTCGTATCCTGGAGGTGTAGAACTTGGGTTAACTACTAAAACAGGATCAATGAATCTTGCAGAAGTTGGTTGGGATCATGTAAACATAGGAACTCGCCCAGCAACCATATTAGACAGTTCGACTACGTATTTTATAGAACCAAAACTTACTTTTTCTGAACCAGAGTTTACACAAACTTCAGCAAATGCTGTAGTAGCATTGTCTAACGGAAATTGGAAAGACATGGCCTATGGAAATAATTATTGGATAGCTATACCAGATGCCGGAAATAAAGGATCAAGATCAATAAACGGATCTGACTGGACTTCAGTTACTTTACCAGATTCGTTAAGCTGGACTTCTATTGCTTACGGTGCCGGACGATGGATCGCGGTAAATTCTGTAGTAACTGCCGGAACAAGTATAGCAGCAGTGTCAAAATCAGACGGGTTAGGTTGGAGAACTTATGCACTGCCAAGCAATACAACTTGGAAATCTATTGTATACGGTAATGGAAGATTTGTTGTATTAGCTAGTGATTCTTCTAGTTCAGCATATAGTACTAATTACGGTGTTACGTGGACTGCATCAACTTTGCCTATGTCAATCAGTTGGCAAAAACTAGCATACGGAAATGGAATTTTTGCGGCAATATCGTCAGTAGGAAACACTGCTGGGGTTGGCAGTATTTCTGGAAATGGTACTACTGTAACAATAACTTACACCATTGAAGTTGATCCTGTATCTGGCCCTATCACGAGAACTGTTAATCCTTATGTTATAGGACAACAAATTGTAGTTAGTGGTTGTAGTGTTGCTAACTACAACGGAACATTTACAGTAACAGCAGTATCAACTACAACTGTAAGTTTTACAAGTGCAGTAACAACTAGTGGTAATACTGGCGGCACTATTGTAGGTAATAGTGTAGTAGCATATAGTACGAATGGCGTAAGTTGGGCAGCAAGTTCCTTGCCGTCAAGCTCTACATGGTCTGACATAGCTTTTGGTTCCGGCCAATTTATGGCTGTATCAACCAGTTCAACAAAAGCAGCATATTCGTTTAACGGACAAACTTGGTATAGTTCTAACGACTCGCTTGTTGGCGACAAGTTAGCATATGGCCAAGGATTATTTTTAGCAGTTACCTCAGGTAGCACTCAAGCATATAGTTCAGAAGGTGGTTCAAATTGGACTAGTAGAACTATAACTGCTAGTAATGTTGGTGCTATAGCTTTTGGTTATGCAAAAACTACATATGATGGATATTTTTCTATTCTTGCTGGAACATCTTTAGGAAGCGTTATTATAGCTGGATGTAGAGCAAAAGGTAGACCAGCTGTTACATCTGGCATAATTACATCAGTAAATATGATAGAATCGGGATCAGGATATACAAATTTACTTAATGCTCCGTTGTTGACTGTTACAGATCCAAATGTAACCATTAATGCACTGGTTAATAATAGACGTAGTAACGGAGTATTAGGAAATCCAACATTTATTAATCGAGGTAACGGTTACAACAGCAATTCAACAACTGTAACTATTACAGGAAATGGTTTTGCAGATCAGTATCAGACAGGGTTACAAATTATTTTAAATAATCTAACAAGATTACCAAGCCCGGGTGACAACTTGACTATTGCTGGCGTTGAACAGATTTTTAAAGTTACCAGTGCATATAGCGTGTTTAATACAGCAGTTCCTAATTTGCAAGCCAACGTGAGCGTAAGCCCGGATATTTCAGTTGCAAATTCTACCGCAAACGGTACGGTAGTGTCTATAAGAAGCAAATATAGTCAAGCTCGATTAACTGGACATGACTTTTTAAATATTGGCTACGGAGATTTTATCAACAGTAACTATCCCGGATTCCCAGTAGATGGATATGTTGCACAACAGGAAGACCAGTCAGTTGAAGCAAATTATGGAAGGGTATTCTTTACAAGTACTGACCAAGACGGTAATTTTAAAGTTGGTAATTTATTTGGAGTTCAACAGGCAACTGGTATTGTAACATTAAGCGCAAGCCAATTTGGACTAAGCGGACTAGAAACATTGAGTCTTGGCGGTATTAGTGTAGGAGGAAACTCTACAATTATTACACAATTTAGTACAGATGCTGCATTTACTCAAAATAGTGATTCAGTTATTCCAACACAAAAAGCAATTAAGGCTTATATTAGTGGTAGATTAAGTCAGGGTGGTTCTAATACGTACACCGGACAGCTAACAGCAGGTTCAACTGTTGTGGGTAGTCCAAACTTAATAAGATCAAGTATACCAAACGGTACTGTAGGCTCGGTGATTAAAATGACGAGTAAAATTAATTTTACTGGACAATTTGCGGCGGTAGATGGAAATATAGTGGCGCTTGACTTCTTTAAGCGGTCATGGAATAAACGTTAATACTAACATATTCAATTAACATAAATAGTATAAGAGGAAGATTAAAATGGCAGAATTTAGATTAGGTAGAATAAAATTTGTATACCAAGGTCCTTGGACACAAAATAACGTGTACGTAGTTGACGATGTGGTAAGTATTGGCGGCAAAGCATATATTTGCGTAGTAAGCCATACTTCTACTAATTCGCCAACTGGGTTTACCACAGATTTAGCTTTTGTGCCTAGTAAGTGGAATATATTATCTGACGGGTCATCTTGGCTTGGCAACTGGTTGAATAATACATACTATAATCCAGGCGATCAAGTACTTTACGGCGGTGTTGTTTATCAAGCAATTACCGCACATACTAGTGTTGCTACTAATGCACCATTAACAGTAACAGGTGCAACTGGAACAGGTTCTGTAGTTACTATTACTTTTGCTAGTCAACCAGTTCAACCATTTTTAATTGGCTCTAGCATTACAGTTGCAGGTATCACTACTACTGCTAGCGGATATAATGCTACTGCTACAGTTACAGCTTGTACTCTTAATAGCGTAAGTTATGCAAATGCTACCAATACAGCATATACAAGTGGCGGTACTATTGTTGGTACATTACAAACAGGATTAGAAGCAGATCAGAATAAATGGACTGCGTTTGCATCAAATTTTAATTGGGTTGGTGCATGGACAACTAACACACGCTACAAAGTTAGAGATCTAGTAACCTACGGCGGATATGTATACATAGTTAATACTGCACACGTATCGGCAAATACTACCACACTGGGATTAGAAGCAGACCAATACGCTTGGGATATATTTAACTCAGGTATAATTTATAGAGATCAGTGGAGTGCATCTAGTGTAAGATATCGTGTAAATGACGTTGTAACTTACGGTGCAGATCTATGGATTTGTACAGCACAGCATACTTCATCTACTACATTCGATGAAGCTAAATTTTCAGTATTTGTTAACGGATTCCAGTTTGAAAATAGTTGGAGCACTTCGACCGTATATCAGCTTGGAGATATGGTAACTTACGGCGGCTATACTTACACTGCTATACAAAATAACACAGGGCGAGTTCCAAGTACAGCAACAGCTTACTGGCAACCTTTCACTACAGGTATGACATTTCAAGGAGATTGGAATTCATCTACTGCTTATAAAATTGGAAGTGTTGTACGAGTAGGCGGATACACTTATCTTGCTGCATTAGATAACTCTGTTCAACTAGTACAACCTTCGGCAACTCTTGCGTCTACTAATCCAACAAGACCTAATCAGATTGAATTGCCATCTATTGCAACAACAGCCGCATCAGCTACTGGCGGAACAGCAACTATTACATTTACACAAACACTAGCTGGAAATATGTTTGCTGTAGGTCAACAAATAGTTGTTGCTGGCGTTACTCCTATAGTATTCAACGGCACATGGACTGTCACGGGTTACAGCTCTGGTAGTGTACAATTTGCATTAACTGGAACATACGGTCCTCAAACAGTTGCAGGTACTGTATCAGGAACAACAGCAGGACTAGTGACAGGTTTACCTGTTACTTTTAGCGGCTCAACACTTGGCGGAATACAAATTGGTACAACTTATTATGTAAATACCATTCCGGATTCGACACATTTTACCATAGCTTCAAGCGCAGCAAATGTAGGTGTTACTCCAGTTACTTTAACTGCCGCCACATCAAATTCAGCTGGTAATGGTATAACAGTAACTACAAATCCAAAACCACCATTTACTACCTACTGGAGTCAGTTAAACTCAGGATTACGTTGGAATCCAACAGTTAATACATATAGTGCAGTATCCGGTACTAACATAGTAGGCACCGGAACTGGCGCAACTTTTAATATAGTTGCAAAAAATACAGTATATACAGTAACAGTTGCAGGCGGCGGAACAGGTTATGCATCTACTAATACAATTAAAGTATTAGGCAGTAGTCTTGGAGGCATCAGCCCAGCAAACGATCTAACTATCACTATTAACTCAGTTTCGGGAGGAGTAATCCAAGCGGGGGGAGTGAGTGTATCTGGTATTTCTGCATCTTGGGCTTCTGGAGTAACATACGTAGCAGGTGATGTAGTAACTTGGGGTATAAGTAGTTTTATTTCAATACTAGCACACGTAGCAGAGACAGGCAATCGTCCTGACAACGATAGTAACGGAACATATTGGAACTTATTAGCTAGCGGCGCTGAATCAGCAGTGTTAACTACTACTGGAGATATGTTTTATTATGGTGCAAACGGACCAACCCGACTACCAATAGGAACAGACGGTCAAGTATTGCGAGTAGTTTCTAACCAACCAGCTTGGCAATACTACGGACAAATTAATAATATAGTGTATGTTTCTCCTACCGGCATTGATACGACTGATGGTAGCCAAGGAACTACAATAGATAAACCATGGTTAACAATTCGATATGCATGTAAACAAGTTGAAGATGGATATTTAAATCCAAATACTAAAAAACTTCTTACTTTAAACAAACAATTCATAATTAAAGAAGTATCAAATTATGTAACTTACAAATACCAAGCATCTATAACAGGTACATCTTCAAATTCGTTTACAACAACCGATACTAGTGGTTTGAATGTAGGAATGCCAGTAACATTCACATACCAACTTGGGGGCCTACAACTTAGTAGCGCATCTATTAGCAGCTCAACAGTGTACTACGTACGATCTATAGTTGAAAATACTAGTTTTACTTTGGCAAGCACTTATGGCGGCACTGCATTGGCGGCATCGGGTAGTGGTCCAGCAGTAATAAAATATTATACTTCGCTACCAACAGAAATTGAAAGAGATGCAGAGTACGCTCTAGAAGGATTGATCTTTGATATCAGTCATGGCGGTACCTTAAAAACAACAACAAATACTCTAGCATATTTTAATTCAAGTAATGTTTACGGAACTGCTGGTAATAGTTTTGTAAACACTGCTGTAAAACAACAAATTACACAGTTTATTGGCGCTCACACTTATTTAAAAACTGTAATAGGACATGTTTTAGCAAAAACAACGCCGGCAAATAATTACCAAGTATTAAATGGCGTTAGCGCAGGCGTGCGTGGAATTCAAAATACCGATGCATCGGTGACAGTAGAAAGTGGGATGGCCGCTGCTGTTACTAGTTTAGCTTCGATAATTAGTAATGCGTTAACATTGGGTTATACTACACAAGTACCTGCCGTAATAAATCCACAAACAACAATTAGTGTAAAAACTGGAACATTTAACGAAATACTTCCTATAGTGTTGCCATCTTATACTGCAATTGTTGGCGACGAATTACGTAGTACTGTAATTCAACCAGCGAAAGCTATTGCTAATCTAGTTAACGATAAACCAAAATCTATCAATTCATTAAAACGAATAAAAGCAATTTTACCTAATTTATTGACTAACCAAACAGTAACAGTAACTAGCTCAGGTCCAACACCAAATACTAAATCACAAGTTACAAGTCTTCCTGTAGGATCAGTAGGTAGTACTTTAGCAATTTCTAGAGTAACTGAAAATTGTGATTTAATGTATGATATAATCAACAACGGAATTAGTAGTGTTCCTGGTATTCCACCTAGCACAGTATTAACCGTTAACGGTGCTTCGGGTACAGGATCAATAGCCACATTAACATTCGCTAGTCAAACAAGTAACCCTTATCAAGTTGGTCAAAATATTTGGGTATATGGCATCAGCCCAGCTGGATATAATGGATATTTCACAGTTACAGCAAGTACTAGAACATCCGTAAGTTTTGCCAGTTCTACAACAACTGCATTTGTAAGTAATGGAACTGTTTCATCTTTAGCTCAACAATTTAAACTGCCAACTGTTCCTGACTACAATGTTAGTGGAGGAATATTACCAGGTTACGGTGATGCTCTTGGACAACTAATACAAAACTATCAATTTATTAAAGATGAAATTTCAGCGTATCTAAGCACAAACTATAATGCAGTATGGACTGCACTCGGCGCCGGCGGCCAAGTTAGTTGCCAACGTGATGTGGGCTATTTGTTAGATGCATTGCAATTTGATATGTCTTACGGTGGTAATGTACAGAGTTTAATAGTAGGAGCTTCATATTACAGTAACTATCTATTAACTATAGCCGCAACAGAAAAAGCAGCCACAATAGCCGCCTACACTAGATTAAAATCTGTAGTAAGTGACATAATTACAAAAACTTCAGTAACAGCAAGCTCTGGTAATTCTACAAGTCAAGTTACAACAGGCACAGCTGGTTCAGCTGGTGCCGCAACATTTGCACAAGCTCGTGTACAAGATACTATTGATTGGATAACAAACGGATATGCTCCAACTGCATTATATCCTGCAACAACTGCATCATCAAGTTTACAAGTTGCTTATACTGCTTTAACAACTGCTAAAGCAGAAATTCAATCAGATACTGTGGTTTACGTTAAGAAATTCTATCAATCACTAAACTTTAATTCAGCAACATGTAGTAGAGATACTGGACTAATTGTTGATGCTCTTGCATACGATCTCGTGTTTGGGTCAAACTTATGTTCTATTACAGTTGGACGTTCATATAATAGAGCTATTGCGTCTGTAACTGTAGTAAGGACCAATCAATTAGCGGCAGAATTAGATGCTATAGCATTTATCAAATATAAAGCTAGACACATTGCAGGTAGCGGTAGTGTGGCCCAGACCATGAACGCAATTGATGATGTGATTGCGTTTATCAACGGCGGTAGTGTACCAGAAAGATTTACATTGCCTAGTGGTGCAACCGGTACAAATTATCAAAATGCTGGTAAACTTCTTTTCAGAAATAAAGCATTTATACAAGCTGAAATTTCAGCATATTTGGCTGCAAACTATAGTTCAGTTTGGACAGATATTGTACAGGAAACTTGTATAAGAGACGTGGGCTATATCATAGATGCCTTAAGATACGATCTTACTTATGGCGGAAATTGGGCTACTTTAAAAGCTGGTAAGGCCTACTACAGTTATGTTACGGGTTCTGAACTAATTGGCAGCTACGAGCAAACGGCAACACTAGCAGCCATGACACAGTTAAGCACTCTTGCTCAACTAGTTATTAACAATACCGGAACCTATACACAGTTACAAACAACTGTGCCTAGAGAATTTGGTGTACTATCATCTGCTACTCAAGTTACAGCAGTAGCGGCTCTAGTTACACTTATTAGCGATATCATTACTAATGGTAATGCGCCACTTACATCAATTGGAACTGGCGTAACCATTACAACTGTTGCATCAAATGTGTTCACAACTAGTGCTAATCACGGACTTACTGCAAATGATGCAGTTATTATTCCAGGATCGGCAACTGGAAGTATTTCTGGGATAACATTTACCGCGGCAAGTGCAGTTGTTGGTAAATTCTCAGTAGGTCAACGACTATCAGGCACTGGTATAAGTGAAGGTACTTATATTACAGCACTAGGCACAGGATCTGGCGGTGTTGGTACTTATATAATAAACAAGAGTCAAACAGTATCTTCAACAACAATTACTGGTGTAGGCATTCCGTATTATGTATTGACTACTCCGCTAGCAACTACATTCACTGTGTCGGCAAGTTTTAACGGTTCTCAGTTAACAGGATTTACTAACGGATCTAGTTTAACAGTAGCAACAGAAATTATTAAAAATCCTAACATTAGCAATGCAACTACTGCAACTCTTAGCTCACAAAGTACACTAAGTGCCGCAAGAACTACAATTTCTACTAATGTAATATCATACATTTCAACAACTTATCCGGACTTTACTTATAATCAAGCATTATGTTTTAGAGATATTGGATATGTTTTAGATGCAGTTGGATACGACATGATGCTAGGTAGCGATTTTCAAATTGTAAAATCTGCAATGAGTTATTATCAAGCGCAAGCTGGTGTTGTCACAGCCGCACAAAAAACACAAACATTAGCGGCATTTAACTATCTAGCCACACTTATTGCAACGGCGTTATATACAACACCAACACAAGCCGCACTTGCTCAAGCAAGTATGACTAAATTTATAGCAATATTAACTAATGGCATAGGTATTACACCAGATGTACACGGATCAATTACATATAATAATGCAATTGGTACCATTAGAGGGTCTGAAATACTACGTGCAAATGCTAATTTCTTAGCGTACGAAGCCATTGCTTATACAAACGTAACTTACGGTGGAACAGCAACTAAAACAGAACAAACGACAGCTTCTGCAACTGGAGGAACTATCGCAGGATATGCTTTCTCAGCTGGTGGAACTGTAACAGGTACATTTACTATAGGTATGGTATTATCTGGGTCAGGAATTACTCCAGGAACATATATTACTGCGTCTACTAGTGCTACGGCATTCACAGTAAATACCTATCAAACAGTATCGTCAACAACAATTACTGGAACAAATAATGTAATTACTGTTGGATCTTCTCATAGGCTTTCTGTTGGAGATCCTGTACAGTTTACTAGTGCCATATATGTTAGCAGAACTATAACAGTAGCTAACAGTAATATTACTGGAAACAATTTATCAGTTAATTCAACTACTAATTTAGTAGTTGGAATGAAAATAACAATTGCTGGAACTGCTATTGGAACTCTAACAGCAGGCGACTATTTCATACAATCAGTTAACAGTGGAGCTTCAACTATAACAGTATCATCTTCATATGGAGGAAGTGCTGTAGTTCTAGGATCAAGCGTATCTGGTACTATGACGTTTAATAGTGTTACTCAAAGTGGATCTTTTGGTGAACTAGTATTGAATAGGCAATACTTTGTACTAGCCGTGCCAAGCACAACAACCCTAGTACTTACATCTACTCAATACAGTACTACACCAGTAACGGTATCAACTGGTAACGGCTCTATGACATTACAGTATTACTATAATACAGAAAAATGTATTAGAGATACAACAGAATTTGTCAATGCATTTGTTTATGATTTAAACTATAATAGTAATTACAAAGCATTAAGAGCAGCCACATTGTATAATAATGCAGTGTCAGGTTCTATCTCAGAAAACATGTTCTTGGTAAGAAACGGTACTGGTATTCGAAATTGTACTATGACAGGATTAACTGGTTATCTAAGCAATGCAAATGCCTACGGTACAAAACGTCCTACCGCTGGTGCGTATGCTAGTTTAGACCCAGGCTTCGGTCCTAATGACACTAATGTGTGGATTAATACACGTAGTTGCTATACACAAAACTGTACAATGTTTGGTTATGCTTGTGTAGGAGCAAAAGTTGACGGTGCATTACATGCTGGCGGAAATCGTTCTATGGTTGCTAACGACTATACAACTATTATCGGTGACGGTATTGGATACTGGGTAACTGGTTCTAACGCTGTGGCAGAACTTGTTTCAGTGTTTAACTACTACGGATATGCTGGGTACTTGGCAGAATTTGGTGCTCGTATACGTGCTACCAACGGTAACAGTTCTTATGGTACATACGGTACTATCGCTGAAGGCGTTGACACTTACGAAGAACCAATTACAGCTACTTTAAATAATAGATATTTCCAAGGCTATATTACCAACGTAGTTACAGATGCAACAAACCAAATTTTAAGATTTGAATATAACAATGCTGGGCAGAACTATACCAATACTACACACAGTATAAGTGGTAGTGGATATAGTGCTGTAGCAATTGCAGACGAATTCCGAGACAGTAGTGTATTTCAAACTCGTTTGATAGACTTAAATGATGGATTAGGCAAAGGCGGTACAAGTTATGTGACTGCCAGCAACGTTGCACAAACTGGTGATGCTGTTAGCATTACTGTGGCGGCTACTGATACAGCACTGTCTAGTGCCTATGTTGGTATGCGTGTTCAGTTAACCGCTGGTACTGGTGTTGGACAGTATGCTAATATTATATCTTACAACAACGGAAGTAAAATTGCATTAGTAAATAAAGACAGCTTTACTAGTTTAACAGTCACAGCTACAACAGCGTCTAGTGATTTATTAACAGTAGCAAGTACTGCAACTTTATACGCTAACATGCCAATATATCTTGGTTCATCAATAACAGGTGGGCCAAGCGCAAACACATTGTATTATGTAAAAACTATTTCTAATGCTACACAATTTACAATTAGCACATCAAGTGGCGGAACAGCATTTGATATCACATCGGATCAGTCAGCACAAACTGTTGCTTTGTATGCGGCAGGTTGGGATCATGTAATTCCAGGTACCGCAATTGTGGGTGCGTTAGACTTAACAACTGGTTATATAATTGAACCAAGAATAAGCTATACTGGTCCAGGATATACTGCCACAGCAAGATCATTAATTGGCACAGCAACATGGTCAAGTATTGCATACGGTGCTGGCTACTTTGTTGCAATTGCGTCAGGGTCAAATAACAGTAGTTATAGTGTTGACGGAACTTCATTTGTTGCCGGCGGCGCTCTTCCTAATACAAACAATTGGAATAGTGTTATATATGCCGGCGGACAAGGCGCCAACGCATCAGTGATTGTGGGAGGATTAGGCGGAACTGGAGCAATTTTAACTGCTACTATTGGAACAGGATTATTAACTACACAAATTGCTAGTATCGCAGTAACTAATGGTGGTTTCAATTATACCACTGCTCCTACACTTGTAGTAACAGGCGGAGGTGGTTCAGGTTGTACTGCAACATGTACAGTAAAAGACGGTGCAATAACCACGGTAACAGTAGTAATTAGCGGTTCAGGATACAGTAGCTTGCCAACTATTTCTGTTGTAACAAGTTCAGTGACAGCAGTGACTATTGCTAACTGGGGTAAAAATTATTTTAGTACTCCTCAAGTTACAGTGAGCCAACCACAAGGACTAAGTCCGACATCATGGGCGGCCACAACAGTTGTGGCTTTAAATGCATACTTGCAGACCGCGGCTGGTAGGATCTATAGAGTAACAACCGGCGGCACTACTGGATCGGCAGCACCAACTACTGATTACACATCTGCAACAACAACTGGCATAGCAGACGGTACCGCAGTATTGTCGTATATTGCTACTCAGACTCAACTAACACCATCTTTAACAAATGCGGGTGTTAGCACACTGGCTATTACAGTACAGGGTTACGGATATACATCAGTTCCTAATGTTACTATACTAGATACAACTGCAAGATTTGTAGCAATAGCAAATGCAACTGCTACTGCTTATACCACAGTTTCTAGTGTAGCATCTGCTTGGTCAACTAGCGCATCTAGTCCAGCAGCTGGAGCACTACCAGCCGCAAACTTTGCATCGTTGGCTTATGGAAACGGAGTACTAGTAGCTGTTGGTGGTGCAGCTGGTACTGGAACAGCCGCTTCCAGCGGTGATAGCGGAACAACATGGATTACTAGAACTCCAACAGCATTGAGCGGTGGAAGCTATTCAGCAGTTACATATGGAAACGGAACATTTGTGGCCATAAACACAGGCGGAACTGTAAGTTCATACTCAACTAACGGACTTGCCTGGAGTGCAGGTGGCGCATTACCAACTTCAACTACATGGAGTGCTATTGCTTATGGTAATGGAAGATTTGTAGCGTTAGCCGCAACTGGTAGAATAGCATATAGTGTTGATAAAGCATTAAATTGGATAACAGCACCATCTGCAACAGGTGCTACAACTAGTATATTAAGTTCGTCATTCACATGGAGTGCTATCACTTACTCACAAGGATTGTTCTTTGCTATTGCAAAAACCACTGCAACATGTGCAACTAGCCCAGACGGAATAAACTGGACTATTCAAGCAATGCCATCTAGTAGCGCATGGCAAGCAATTACTGCTGGAACTATAAATTCTACAACATTAGGCCCTCAAAATTCATTCATTGCAATTAGCGCAACTAGCGGTACTGTTGCGGCTTCGATTAAAACTGGTGCAACAACTATTGGTAGAATGAAGGCCCAAACAGTTACTAAGACAATTGGTGGAATTTCTGCAACTACTAACGAAATAAATGAAGTTAGATTAATTGAACCAGGAAGTGGTTATCCTAAAGGAAATATTACAGCAACTACTGTGACAACTAATTTAATAACAGCTGACACTACTGCAAATTTAACTAATTTACAACCAATTGAATTTACTGGTTTAGATAGTTATGGTCTTGTATCAAACACAACTTATTTTGTAATAGGTTCAACAATTACAAGTACACAGTTTAAAGTTGCATCAACTGCAAGTAATGCTAGTGCAGGTACTGCTATAACGTTATCAACCGGTGCAACTTTAACCGGAGTATATCGTGCAGGACCAATTGCAACACAGTTCGATTCTAACAGAGTTAACACTGCACCGCTTCGTGTACGACTAGCAGACGGTGTATTAGCTAATCCAAGTTTTTCAAACAGAGGTGTAAACAATGCCACCGCAACTGCATCAACATTGGGTGATGGATTCGCTGATATATTCCAAGATAGTGCATACATAAACATCAGTAATATGTATAGTGTTCCAAGTGCCGGTGCAAACGTGACATTCGCATCAATTACAGGTACCTCGCAATGGTATAAACTAGTTGCTATTACAAACATATTAGGAACTGCTGGAAACTATACTGCACAGTTTCAAGTTAATCCAGCACTATCAACATTGCTAGCACCTATACACGGCACTGTAATCACTACAAGACTAAAATACAGTCAAGTTCGACTAACTGGACATGACTTCTTGTATATTGGTACTGGAAACCAAACGCAAACTAACTACCCATTTGTTGTGCCTGCCAATGCAATACAGGCAAATCAACAAAATAGCAGTGGCGGCGGACGAGTGTTCTTTACAAGTACTGACCAAGACGGTAACTTTAACGTTGGCGGATTGTTTGGAGTTCAACAGTCAACTGGTACTGCTACATTGAATGCCAGTGCATTTAACTTAGCTGGATTGCAATCCTTGCAGTTGGGTGCAGTGAGTCTTGGAGTTGGATCAGCTACAATTACACAGTTTAGTACAGACCCGTATTTTACTGCAAATAGTGATAACGTTGTGCCAACACAGAAGGCTATTAAGAGCTACATTACAGCCCAAATTGGTGGCGGATCAAGCTCACTTAACGTAAATACACTCACAGCTGGACAGTTATTATTAGCAAATAATACTATTAGTAATACAACTGGAAATCAAATTATAGTTAGTTCAAAGATGAATTTCACAGGCGGAATTGACGGAGCGCCAGTTGCTCTTGTGTTCTTTGGACAACGATAAATACTATTGGAGAATTAAAAAATGGCAACAGGAAGAGTAGCAACTACACAATTGACAGGTTCATATACCTTATCTACGATTTATACAGTACCCGCAGGCAACTATGGAGTTTATAATATTTCATTTACTAACCCCACTACCGGCCCAATTACAATACGATTAGCAGTTGGCGCAACAACAACCCCAGCAGCTAGTGAATACATCGAGTACGGAACTGTAATCGTTGCAAACGGTGTTTTTGAAAGAACTGGACTGGTATTGAGTGCTTTGCAAAATATTGTGGCTTCTGCTAGTTCAGGAACAAGTGGTGTAACAAGCGCAGTAAGTGTGAATGTTTACGGTATTGAAACTTCGACAACTTAATAAATTTAAAAGAGAGATTATATTATGGGACGTTATAATACCGTAGCAACAACAGGAACTATTAGTACAACCTCAACGCAGGCGACACCAACTCAGGGCCTTTTGACAACGTTAACAGGCACTGCACCGTATACTCTTACGCTAACAGAACCAGCATTGTGTACTGGTATTAACCAAGGGTTTTTTAATTCCACAGGCGGTATAATAACATTATCTAGCCCATCAGGCGTTATCAAAGGACCTGGACCATTGAGTGCTTCGGCGTATGCGTTGATTGCAAACGGGTTAATTCAGTTGACTTCAGACGGTACCAATTATATCGTAACTGGAGCAGTATCATCGTCTTTTATTAATATTGATTTATCAGCAGCAACTTACACTGCGTCAGCAGGACAGTTTATATGGTGTAACACTACCAGTACTGCCATAACTGTTACTCTTCCAGTAGCTCCCCAGAAAGGAGACGTTATTAGATTTGCCGATGTGGCCAACACATTCAATACAAATAATTTAACTATTGCCCGTAACGGCCAGCCAATTATGAGCGATGTCAGTGGTAATATGACTGTTACCACCCAAGGTGCTGCCTTTGATCTAATCTACTATGATGCTACTAGAGGTTGGAGAATATTTACAATTTAAGGTTAAACAATGGCTACTTATTCAAGTTTTAAAAAGATTAATACTGATGCATTTGTTGACAGCACATTAACTTCAGCAGACATAGGCGCAGGTCAAGTAGCTACAGTGGACTTAGCGGCTACTGCTGTTGCAGCTGTGGACTTTGCTGCCAATGCAGTCACATCGGCAAAGCTAGCAAGCACTATTGATCTAAGTGGAAAAACTGTTACCTATAGAACAATTACAACAGGTGATTTAGCTGATGGCGTCGTCACAGGTATAAAACTAGGTTCAGGTGCCTCAGCTGCTAATTTTGGATACACACCATTAAATTCAGCTGGTGGTACTATGACCGGTAACTTAGTAGTGGCAGCAGGCAGCGCAGGTGCACCGAGTATTACCAATGCAGCGGGTACAAATACTGGTATAAGTCTTGAATCAAATGCCATTAGAATTGTTGGTGGTGGAAACGAAGGCCTAGTTATTGACAATAGCGGCCGAGTTCGCAGACCCAATCATCCAGCATTTGGTGTATCAGCAACTGCGGGGTGGCTATACGCTAATAACTACGGCGGCGCCGGAACATTTGAATGCGCAGGTGTAATGAGTTGGAATAACGCGGCACACCAAACGGGTGGCAGTAATTGGAATCCCAGTAATGGTAGATACACAGCACCTGTAGCAGGATATTATGTGTTTCATACTGCGTGGTATAGGCTCAATGACGATAATAACACACCAAGTTATGTACATACATGGATAGCACGTAATGGCAACGTAAACTGGACTCCAGGCGGCCGCACACCTTATAATATTCATATGCATGGTAACAGAAATAACTATGATGACGGCGGAGTTCAAAGTTCAGTGTTTCAGCTGAATGCAGGCGAATATGCCAGTGTATGGATTCGTTGGCACAACTATAATAGTCGTCACCACGCAGGCCACCACATTTTTAGCGGACATATGATAGGATAATCATGGCAACATACTCAAGTTTCAAAAAACTAACAAGCGAAGCAGTTATCGATGGTGCAGTAACTACTGCCAAACTTGCAGACTCGGCTATCACTTCTGCTAAAATTGCAAACGGTGCTGTGGCAACAGCTGACATAGCAGACGGGTCGGTAGGCACAACACAACTGGCAAGTACAGTTGATCTAAGTGGAAAAACTGTTACCTATAGAGCAATCACAACAGGCGATATTGCAGACGGCGCTATTACCAATGCTAGATTAGCAGCCGGCGCTTCTACCACTAACCTAGGCTACACACCAGTAAGCACTGCTGGCGGTGTAGCAGTGTCAGGACAACTTAAACTATCAGCAGCCAGTGCAGCTAGTACAGGAGTAGGCACAACAACAGCTGAAGCTGGTATATATTTTCCAGCAGCCACAACAGTTGGTATATCAACATCAAGCGCCGCACGTCTTACAGTTGACAGTAGTGGTCGAAGTACTGAGCCCAACAGACCAGCATTCTATGCTTGCGGATTAGGCGGATGGTATTACGGAAATACATTTGGTGGATCAGGCTGGAGAGAACTAAACGGTATTGGGTGGGAATTTGTTAGCCAAGGCGGCATTAGTGTTACTAGTAATTGTCGAGTAACCGCTCCTGTGTCGGGATACTACTGGTTCTACTTGCAAAGTTATTATTACAATGATACTAACGGCACACCTGGATATACACACTGGAATATTGGCCGCAACGGTGCTCCAAATACCATGGTAAGCGGACGTCATCCACATACAATTTTTGCACACGGATTACCTAACAACCATGCTCCGGGCATCATGGTTCCTGTAGAAATGTACATGAGCGCAGGTGACTATGCAAGTCCACAGCCATACAACGCCAACGGTCCTGGAAGATTCCACGCAGACCATAGCTTATGGTGCGGATTCTTAATAGGATAATGTAAATGGCCTCTTACGCAAGTTTTAAAAGAATAGCAACAGATTCAATAGTTGATGGTCAAGTTGACGTAGTGGATCTTGCAGA